>FUWD013232614.1_pt1 | contig 48412 bp, 55 predicted proteins | sample 1063281 | NCBI WGS metagenome assembly FUWD01 (sample SAMEA79048168, study PRJEB19326) | metagenome | biome: marine | reverse complement strand
CCGACCAATGTTAAGTAATACACCTATTTTACAATACCAAGTGTTGACCGGGTCGGTGAATCAATCGATTCTTTATTACGCGGTGGACCAGTTTAAAAACAACCTGACCAATTACCGATATTATTTCAGACCTATGCTCGAATGGGATACGTCTTTGATAGTAGACCTGAGTGGTTTATTTGAACAAGACACAAGCTTTAACGAAGACCTGAGTGGATGGGATGTGTCCGGTGTGACTAATATGAACGCTCTGTTTCACGGTGCCTCACGATTCAATCAACCGATTGGAACATGGGACACACGCAAGGTACGCAACATGGCATTTATGTTCGATGAAGCGAACGACTTTCAACAAGACTTGGGCGGGTGGGATGTAAGTGGTGTAACCACGATGGCGTCTATGTTTAAACATTCTTCTTTTAATTATCCGATTGGCGCATGGGATACTGCACAAGTCAATACCATGGCGTCTATGTTTCAAGACACGTCGTTCAACCAAGACCTGAGTGGATGGAATACAGAACAGGTTACTTCTATGGCGTTCATGTTTCAAAATACACCTTTTAATTACCCTCTACAAGATTGGAATACAAGTGTTGTCACCACGATGGAGTTTATGTTCGACAGAGCATTGTCGTTTCAACAAGACCTGAGTGGTTGGGATGTAAGTGCGGTCACGACAATGGCGTCTATGTTTAAAGGCGCAACGGTGTTCAACCAACCGATTGGCAAATGGAACACAGCGCGCACGACCAACATGTCCAATATGTTTGACGGTGCGCTGTCGCTTAACCAGTCGCTGTATAATTGGGATATAGTGTTTAACTCTAAAACAGTCCTCTCTTCCAATAAACAAACCGATCAAATGTTAAACAATACACCACTCTTGCAATATCAAGTGTTAACAGGGTCGGTGAATCAATCGATTCTTTATTACGCGGTGGACCAGTTTAAAAACAACCTGACCAATTACCGATATTATTTCAGACCTATGAGCGAATGGGATATGTCGTTGATTGTAGACCTGAGTGGCTTGTTTGAACTAGACACAAGCTTTAACGAAGACCTAAGCGGGTGGAACGTGTCTGGTGTTACCAACATGAACGCTTTGTTTCGCGGCGCCTCACTATTCAACCAACCAATTGGAACATGGGACATAACCAACGTAATCAATATGGACTCTATGTTTCAAGAAGCAAACGCATTTCAACAAGACCTGAGTGGCTGGGATGTAAGTGCGGTGACTACGATGGCGTCTATGTTTCAATACGCCGTGTCGTTCAACCAACCGATCGGCAAATGGAACACAGCGCGCACGACCAACATGTCCGATATGTTTAACGGCGCACTGTCGTTCAATCAGTCCCTGTATAATTGGGATATAGTGTTTAACTCTAAAACAGACCTCTCTTCCAATAAACAAACCGAACAAATGTTACTTAATACGCATGTACTACAATATCAAGTGTTGACGGGGTCAGTGAACCAAGACCTTATCTATTACGCCATAGACCAGTTTAAAACCAATTTAACCAATTATCCATATTATTTCAGACCTATGTCCGAATGGGATACGTCGTTGATAGTAGATATAAGCGGTTTATTCAAAGACTACACAAACTTTAACGAAGACCTGAGCGGTTGGGATGTATCTGGCGTGACTAATATGAATGCTATGTTTCGCGGTGCCTCACTATTCGATCAACCGATTGGAAGATGGAACACACATAAAGCCCAAAATATGGCGTTTATGTTCGACAGAGCGAACGCCTTTCAACAAGACCTGAGCGGTTGGGATGTAAGTAGTGTAACCACGATGGCGTCTATGTTTCAAGGCGCGGCGGTGTTCAACCAACCGATCGGCAAATGGACGACCCCGCAAGTGTCCGACATGTCCGATATGTTTAAGGATGCGGCGTCATTCAATCAGTCGCTGTATAACTGGGATATAGTGTTTAACTCTAAAACAGACCTCTCTTCCAATAAACAAACCGAACAAATGTTACTTAATACGCATGTACTACAATATCAAGTGCTGACGGGGTCAGTGAACCAAAATGTTATCTATTACGCAGTCGACCAGTTTAAAACCAATAACACCAATTACCAATATTATTTTAGACCTATGTCCGACTGGGATACGTCGTTGATTGTAGATATAAGCGGTTTATTCAAAGACGACACAAACTTTAACGAAGACCTAAGCGGGTGGAACGTGTCTGGTGTTACCAACATGAATGCTCTGTTTCGCGGCGCCTCACTATTCAACCAACCAATTGGAACATGGGAGATAACCAACGTAATCAACACGGCGTTTATGTTCAACGGGGCAATAACATTCAATCAAGATCTCCGAGGGTGGAATGTAAGCACTATAACAACGATGGACTCTATGTTTCAAGGAGCAAACGCATTTCAACAAGACCTGAGCGGTTGGGATGTAAGTGCGGTGACTACGATGGCGTCTATGTTTCAAGACGCTGCGGTGTTCAACCAACCGATCGGCAAATGGAACACAGCGCGCACGACCAACATGTCTAATATGTTTGACGGTGCGCTGTCGCTTAACCAGTCGCTGTATAATTGGGATATAGTGTTTAACTCTAAAACAGACCTCTCTTCCAATAAACAAACCGAACAAATGTTAAACAATACACCACTCTTGCAATATCAAGTGCTCACGGGGTCAGTGAACCAAGACCTTATCTATTACGCCATAGACCAGTTTAAAACCAATTTAACTAATTACCAATATTATTTCAGACCTATCGTCGAATGGGACACCTTTTTGGTCGAAGATATAAGCGGTTTGTTTAAAGACTACGAAAACTTTAACGAAGACCTGAGCGGTTGGGATGTCTCCAACGTAAGTAACATGAATGCTTTGTTTAAAAACGCGAAAATATTCAATCAAAATATAAATACGTGGAATACAATTCAAGTGATAGATATGAAAGATATGTTTAATGGATGCACTATATTCAATCAACCTTTATATAATTGGGATGTATCCAATGTGGGAAATATGGATAATATGTTTTTAAACGCGTCTAATTTCAATCAATCTTTATACGCTTGGAATATGCAATTTTTAAACACTTCCCCCGTAACTATTATAAAAGAGAATAGTTCTAATGACTCTATGTTCGTGGGATCTACTTCTCTGAATTATTATATAGTATCGGGGAATGTATTACAAGGTGATGTGGACACCTTGGGTACGATTTACAACGCCATGAAAACATTTACAAACGACAAAGACCTATACGACAAACTATTTCGTAAAATAGACGAATTAGATACGTCGCAAATTAATAATATAGAATATCTGTTTAAAGACAATACTACGTTCAATGAATATATCGGCTCTTGGAATGTATCTAACGTCACCACCATGTCGAGCACGTTTATGGGAGCCACGGCTTTCAATGAGCGAATATCAAAATGGAATATTTCAAAAGTAACTGATATGAATCGAATGTTTAACGGGGCTTCGTCGTTTAAAAAATCCCTTGTCAATTGGACAAAGAAATATGATTTAATATTTAGTTTGGTTGAAAACGACATATCCGCGACAATATTCGCGACAAAAGAAGGCGTTTTGACAACGGATATGTTCGTCGGCGCGTCTTCGTTGGATTATGACACAATTATTGGTAATGTAACCCAAGATACTATTTTAGATATGGTGAATTATTTTAATTTGTCTTATAGCGACGCCTTAATAGAATATGAAGATATACCCAATTGGAATACATCTAAGATTACAGACATGACGGGGTTGTTTCAAAATTTCAAGACGTTTAATCAAGATATAAGTGGATGGGATGTATCGGGCGTAACGTCTATGTCTTCCATGTTTGAAGGGGCAGAACAATTCAATCAAACTATAAACCAATGGAATGTAGACAAGGTGACCAGTATGGAAAGTATGTTTAAAGGAGCGTTAGTGTTTAATCAACCTTTAGCCGATTGGAATATATCCAATGTTATTCAGATAGATTCTATATTTGAAGGCGCCCAACAATTCAATCAGCCTCTAAACGTTTGGAATATAGATAAATTAACGTCATTGGCGTCTGTGTTTAAAGGAGCGTTATCGTTTAATCGTCCGCTAAATCTATGGGATATATCGAGTATAGAAAATACTTCTTCTATGTTTGAAAACGCGATTTTGTTTAACCAAGATCTAAGCACGTGGTCTACCGCGAAGGTAACCGATATGTCTTCTATGTTTGAAGGAGCTTCTTCGTTTCAACAAGACATAAATATTTGGACTACCTCGAAGGTAACCAATATGTCTTCTATGTTTAAAGAGGCTCGGTCGTTTAATCGTCCATTGTATGCATGGAACATATCGGAAATAAAAAATACAACGTCTATGTTTGAAAACTCCGTTTTGTTTAATCAAGATATAAGCGGATGGACTACATCGAAGGTGACTGATATGTCTTCTATGTTTAAAGGTTGTCTATCTTTGAACCAATTTTTCGGAAAATGGGATATATCCAACGTAATCCAAGACTCTATGTTCGAAGACTGTTCTGTGTTAAACCAATCGTTTTATAATTGGGATTTATCTTTAAGTGAAGTAGACGGGGAAATTTTAACGAAACACGACCGTATGTTTAAAGGTTGTCTCCAGTTAGAATATTATTATGCGGACGGCAATGTCACGAATTCTACAGTAAAAAATGCTTACGCCCTATTTAAAACGAATCAAGTCGAATATAATTTAAAACATAGACCCTTTACGGGTTTAAATCTTTTGGGTGTAAGTATTCTAGACGACCTATTTAAAAATGAAATCACCTTTAACGACGATATAACGAATTGGAATGTATCGAATGTAATTTCGATGAAGTCTTTGTTCGAAGGTGCGTCTTCGTTCAATCAAGATATAACGAATTGGAATATATCCAATGTAAATTCGATGGAATCTTTGTTTGAAGGTGCGTCTGTGTTCAATCAAAATATAAGTATTTGGAATATATCTAATGTATCTTCTTTGAAGTCGGTGTTCAAAGGCGCAAAGGCATTCAATCAAACGATAGGAGTATGGGATGTATCTGGTATGGTGAATATGAATGGTTTATTTGAAGGCGCGACTTCGTTCAATCAAGACCTAAGCGGTTGGAATGTATCTAACGTCGAAGACGCTGCTGGATTGTTTATGAACGCGACAAGTTTCCACAACCCAATATGGAAATGGAAATTTACGAAATGTAGACATTTTACAAATATGTTCAATGGCGCCATATCCATTACGATTTCGGATTTAGTGGGTCCCAATACGTTTGAACAAAATAACAATTTATTTTTTCAGTTATTAATATAATGTTAATCACCGCCGTTTCTTCTAACGGCGCAAATACCACGAATATGTTTGCGAATACAAACTTAGATTTTGCGGAATTAATACAATGGAATAGTTATGTCCCTTGTAATAATTGTGAAGGATTAAGTCGTATTAAAGTCGGAACCAATCAGAATATATCCAAGAAGTTATTGCAATCTAAAATGATAAAAACTCGTCAAGCCATAACCTATCTAAAAAACAAAACGTATACGATGTCATCTATACGCATAATTTTTACGACAATTTAGATTTGATATCCAAATGTAACGCAAACTATTATACAAACCAAGTCAATATATTATTGCGTTCCAATAGCGTGTCTCAGGCGCGTAAAAATAAAATATCCGAGTTTATGAGTCGTGTTATCGTTTAGGAATTATTATAATTCAATAGTATATAATGAATTTTACGTGTTCTTCATACAAACCGCCATCGTTACAATCGCCCACGTATTCGGGTGGTGTATTATTTATAAATGGAAAACCATTTACGACCGTGAGTGCGAGTTTATATCTAAGCCATAGGTCGGGCTATTGTAATGTAATCGATAACTTTAAGAATGCGTCGTATGAAAGATATTTACATAAGAAGAAATTTACATAAGAAGAAATATAAAATATAATATACTATATATATGAAAACATTTGGATCGAGAGCAGAAGTATGGCACGGTACATCAAAAAAAACGACCGGGGGACTAACTAAAAAGGATTTGTTTCAAAACAAATGGGGTGAAATTGTCTCGCGTAAAAAACACTTTACGGCTAAAAAGGACAAGCGATTAGAAAAATACGGTTATTTCGCCAAAAAGGGAAAATTTGGCTTTGTGAAAAAGAACGTTAAAACCGCGAAAAAATATTAACGTCTAGAACGCAAACGTCTTTTGGATTGTAATACTTCCCTTTGGTTGTTTTGTGTGAAGAAAGTAGCATCCGTTTGTCTCCCCACGGAATTTATTTTTTTCCTCTGAATATACGACGAAGCGTTTATATAGGTCTCTTGCGATGAGGTGCGTTGAAATAATTTACGCATGGTGCTGTAGACGTGTTCGTTTGACGAGGTTGTATCCTTCGGGTTCATTATATATAGGGCAAATATATTTGACTAGGTTGTTGTATTAATATATGATTTCCCATATCTTGTAATATAAAAAAATAAATAAATTGTGCGGCGCTCTCCATGGTATAGTAGGTATAATGGTCATAAAAAGAATATTTATTTCCTATGCTTTTGTAATAATGTATGGTATCTAATATATCGCGTTTGTTCCATATGCCGTAGTCTCCAACCACTTCGCCTTCGTATAGAATACCGACCCCTTTTATATTCTTTTTTTTTAGGATGGATTCGAACGTAGAGGTCATAGATGGATTCGCAGTATATATAAACTTATTTTCATTTCGCTTCACAATAGTCGTGACGTTTTCAAACCCTACCAAACTATCTGGATCGTTCCATATATTATAAATTACCACAACGTCTTTGTTTAGGATGGATTCTAAAAAAGGAATATTGTGGATGTCTCCATACTGAAACGAAAAACAATCTTCTTTTAAGTAGCCAAAATCCCACGTAAAATGTCTCGAAGAATACTCCGACGATAAATTGTCTACCCAAGTCAAATGAAAAGATTGTTTTTCTAACAATAGTTTATCCATCAACCTACAACCTAGCCAATTGCACCCGCCTATAAGAACGATTTTCATATATCCTTTTTCGTTTTTTCTTTTTAAATGTTTTTTTTCTTTTTTTTTTGGCGCCACCGCACAAAACGGGGTTTAAATGAAGTGTATACTTATTAAAATACTTGCCGAATATAGTATCCATATATATAACAATATAAAAAATTATGTATATTACTTCTAATGGACGCTTCACAACGATTGAAACTTCAAGAAATGATACACGCGAACCAAACGACCAATCACACGGACGAAATACGCGCGCTAAAACATAGTAAGAACATACGCGAAGATGTCTTGAAAATCCAACGTATGAAATCCAAGATGAAAACAACGCACTTCAAAACCTTAGACGCCGCGCTACAAAAAGATTGCTCTTTTTTATATCAACATTATGCCCTTATTTATAATAAATTATTAAAAAATGATTTGGATATAAAGATTCTATATCAGTTTTTGGACGTATTGGAAACCGTCGAACAAGGCGAAAACGACCAACACGAGGCGTCTTACACCATCGGAATGTTGCTGAAGAAATTATACATAGATAAGACGTTAGAAGAATTGGCGCCTTGTCTCACCGATAAAAAAGAGATTTCATGGAAAGACTATTATCAATCTAAATTGATTTAAATAAATGTATAGGGGTTAAGTATGAGCATTCTGGTTATTGTCGAATCTCCGTCCAAGTGTAAGAAAATAGAAGAATATCTAGGCAGCGCGTATAAAGTAGTGGCAAGTTGCGGGCACATTACTTCGTTTACGTCGTTGGACCAAGTGAATTTAGAGACCTATGAGATACGTTACAAAATAGAAAAACCGAAAATAGTAGCCATGTTAAAATCCGAAATAAAAAAAGCCTCTAAAGTAATTCTGGCGACCGACGACGACCGAGAAGGCGAAGCCATTGGTTGGCATATTTGTAAAGTCTGTAAATTAAATATAGAGACAACGCCTCGTCTATTGTTTCACGAGATTACCAAAGAGGCATTACATGCGGGGATGCAACAATTGAGTGTTTTAAATATAAATCGAATTCATAGTCAGCAAACGAGACAATTATTGGATTTATATATTGGGTTTACTATATCGCCCATTTTATGGACGTATATAAAAAACAAGATAAGCGCCGGTCGTTGTCAAACGCCTGCCTTATATATGTGTTATGAAAAAGAGAAAGAATACGAACAGCAAAACACAGACACCCACTATAAAGTAGAAGGGTTATTTACAAAAGAAAATATAAAGTTTCATTTATCCAAACCTTTGAACGAGGAAACGCCGGCTTTTTTAGAGTTATGTAAAGACGCCACGTTTCGTGTGGATACGATAGATATACATACTCATATCGAAAAAAGACCTTCTATTTTAATCACAAGCACTTTACAACAAAAAGCCCATCAGGCGTTGGGGTTCAGCCCTAGCCAGACGATGTCGTACGCACAAGTACTATACGAAAATGGATTAATCACGTATATGCGTACGGACACACCCAGTTACAACGATACATTCAAAGAACAATTAAAACAACATATCACAAAAACACACGGCGTAGAGTATTATAAAGAAATTCCTGACACCGTCAAAAAGGCACACGAAGGAATTCGGGTCACCGATTTAAAACAACCCATCGCAGAGTTTGACAACAAATCTATTCAATCTTTATATCGTTTTATTTATAAGCATACTTTGCAAACGTCGATGAGCGATTGTAAAGTTGAGACAACTCGTTATAGTATGAGCGCGCCAATGAACTTATGTTTTATCTACAACGAACCGCGCCTTGTCTTCGAAGGCTGGAAAAAGGAATCCGCGCATAAAGAGCCTATGTCTCACGCCTTGTATTTATCTCGTCTGAACACACTAGACGCGAACCAAATCACCTGTAAAGAAGTGATGACCTCGCCCGTATACCATTATTGTGAAGCTCAATGTATACAAAAATTAGAAAAGGAACATATTGGCAGACCATCGACGTACGCCTCTATATTGGCGAAACTATACGACAAACATTATATTATCAAAGGTCCGATAAAAGGTCCACCGCGACAACATATCACGTATGTTCTACGAAACCGTGTCGTTACAAAAGAATGCGAACCCTATAGAATCGAAGAAACCAACAAAATAAGCGTAACCGAATTGGGTAAAAAGGTCGCCGAGTTTTGCTATACATATTACAAACATTTATTTGAATACGACTACACCAGGCGCATGGAGACAAAATTAGACGAAATAGAGGAAACCGGACTATGGGAGGATATATTTGTAGAATTTAAAAAAGATGTGGATAAAAAGGTCGTTATAGAGGTTGTAAAACCCCCACAAGTAAGCTTACATTGTGGTTTGTATAAAAAAAAACCCGTCATAATAAAAAAAGGACCTTACGGATTTTATAGCGAATATAATAAACAAAAAAAATCTTTGTTGCATTGGACGCATTACGACCAAATACAAGACTATATCGACCGACAACAATTCCCATGTGAATACATAGAAGACCTTATACATTTCAATAAAGATTATAGCATTCGTAAAGGAAAATACGGCGATTATGTGTATTATAAAACATCCAATATGAAAAAACCGATGTTTTATAAATTAGAGATAGAAAGCCGAGAAATAGAAGATATCAAAGAATATATACAAAAAAAATATAACCTTATTTTATGAATGACTTCCCCAAGACGGTATTGACTACGTTTGCGTCGATAGGTATCTTAAGCAAATTATTATTAACTGTATTTACATCGTCGAAAGACGGATCGATTGGTCCTGCGAGCGCCAGCATATGGGGTAATTTAATTATTATATTTTCTTTGATTTCCTATTTGTCTATAGAAGAAAATACACTCGAAACATTAATCTATCCGATTTATTTGATTGTATTGGTCTTGTTATGGGACACAGCTGTTTCTTACAAATATTTTGAAAGAATAAATAAAAAGGAAATACCAAGCCTATATTATTCTTGGAATACGCTCTTGAATTTAATGTTGTTCGCCTTCGTTGTACTCTTAATTTTTGCTATGTTTCAGACCGGAAACCATACCGGAAACCAGACGGCTCCCTTGTATATTATAGGTTTTTTTTCTTTGTTTATTATGGGCATCCAACAGACCATTCTTGATAATTTTATGGTAGATACCGATGTTGTATAAATTTATAGGTCATGCCGATTTTATCGTTTGACTCCCAAATACCCGATAGTCTTAGCCATATAGGATGTTCGGGTTCGTTTAGATTTGCGATATAACGCCGATACATACAATCGTTGTATAACAACCTTTCTATTTTTTTATTTGTAATATGATTTATATTTTTTAAAATAGATTGTTCAATATTTGACAATGAACATAAAAAACTATTACTAATCGTGATTTTATTGGTTTTGTAATTGGTAATGATATATCCCGGCGGGATCTCAATTAATATATTTTGAAGTGTATAATGCTCTTCGTTGTATAATAGTCGATAAAACGAATTGTAATAAGGGATTTTATTGGGGGTCGGCTTTTGAAAAACTATTTTTTTGACATCAAATATAGAATAAGGGATAATTACATTCATAGTAATAATAGCGTTCTTATATTTAAATATAATTTAAATATATGTATAATGAACTACATCATTTATGGTAAAGAAAATAGCCAAAAGTATAAATATGCCCTTGAATATATCCGCCCTTATAGTAAGTCAGGTTTAAATTACAAACGCAAAATAGAAATTAGTTTAAACGATCATAAATATTATTTCAATATAAGCGATACTCATTTTGAAATTGATTTTGAGTTGTTGGGTACCAACGAATATAATATATGGATCGCCTTATATCAACAAATTCAAGTTATTTGTAAGGAAATTATGGGAACATGTTTTGTATTGTGTAAAAATTTTCATTGTATTAAAGACGAATTGTTAGATATTTTTTATATATTTTTGAGAGACCATAACATACAATTTATGCTATGTACACGACATATATCGTGTTTACCCGATTCGTTGAAACGAACGTGTGAAATCATTTGTCTCAAAGAAAAAAAAACAAATCTGAAACCTATTAAATTATGCGAACCCATACTCGACCTTATACAGGGAGATGTGGTGGATTATTTTCTTATGCGTGAACAATTATATAATTTATTGACGTATAATTTGAACCTACACGACTGCTTTTATTATATCGTATATGCATTATTCAAACGCAACGAATTGACCACGGCGATTCTTGAAAAGGAAATGGGGTCTTTGACGGAGATCCTTACACACTACAATAATAATTATAGAACCATTTATCATTTAGAAAGATTTGTCTCATTTTTAATCCTATTAAAAAGAAGACCAATAGGAGTGTATGAACAGAACGAAGGCGTGTGAACGTTTACATTTACAGGAACCCTTTACGATAAAAACCTTACGAAAACAATACCACGCGTTGTGTTTAAAATATCATCCAGATAAAAATAAAGACTCCACGCATTATATAAACATAAAAGAAGCGTATGATTTTTTATTAGAAGATTTGAAACGTGTGTCTCCGTTGTTTTATATGGACGAAGACTATACTCATAAACTATACATAGTATTAAAGAAATATATGATAGAACCACTTGAACAACACATGAGCACCTATAAAATTTACGAACTAAATCCGACCTTAGAGAATCTTTTTAATAAAGACGTCTATTATTTGAAAGAACACGATGTCTATATACCCTTATGGCATCACGAGTTATGGTACGAAGAACAACATATAAAAATAAAAATAAAACCCAGATTACCCGACCACGTGTCAATAGATATATATAATAATATACATATATATTTGGAAGTGAACACAAAGACCTTCGGTGAAACCATTTCGTTGACCTTGGGCAATGAGACGGTCGAATTTGTCTATACAGACACCCCGAGTATCGTTATACAAAACAGAGGTATTCCTACTATACAAGAAAAAATATTTGAGTATGCTTTATCTACAATATATATTCATTTAAGTTAACTTACTTTTTGCCCTTGGTCTTTTTGGCTGTGTCCGGTGGCTTTTTGGCTGGTGGCGCTTCACCATCGCTATCGTATGTATTGGGTTCTGCTTTAGGCTCCAAGACCTCCGGGCTATTCATTTCGGGAGTTTCTTGAGTTTCCTGACTATTCAATTGAATATGACATTTTCCGCGTTCCAGACCATCTACTTGTTTGACCACACCTTGATACAATTTCCAAGTTACTCCGAACTTACCATTCGCGAACCAAATGCCTCCGCACTGAATGATACACGCTACATTCGAACCCTTTTGGATGAACTCTTCGGGTCCACGACCATCTTCGTTTGGAATCAAAATTTTATGATCTACGCTAAACAACTCGAACTTATATTCACTTTCCCAAAGAGGCAATTTCACTTTCAAGGTGGGACTACGAGTCTTGTCGGGTTCGCCAGTATTAGGGTCTTTGGAGTATTTCAACATAGGACTCCACAACGCGTCAATCACTTCTGCAGACATCGTCGATTTACCAAACCAATCGCGAGGGTTTTTTTCCGCGTCGGCTTTGACCTTTTCTTCTAGCTCAACCAACATCGCCAATAAACTCTTCGTCTCTTCATTCGCAAACTCTTCGCGAGGGAATTGAAGGGCAAAATCGTAGCTCTTGGTTCCATTCGGATTGTCATACACGTTGACACCCCAATTCATCATCAACGGGGTTTGAACCATAAGCGATTTTTTGGACATCGCATTCAAGATACCGACACTTTTTCCTCCCGAGTTATTGGCTTTCACCTTGGTGAAGATCATTTGGCTGGAAGGCGTGAAGTCTTTAGCGGATACGATAAGAGACGACATTGTTATTATATCTAATCCTAAATCTTTAAATCAATTTTTATATTGCTATCAAATACGGATAGAATGGTTAGTATATAAAAAAATATTATAAAATATATAAATGATGTCCTACGAAGATTATCCGAAGTTATTCGTGGAGCACTATACTATAAAAGAATTAAAAGAGACGATGAAACATTTTTCATTTAAAACCCCCCAAAAAAGAAAACACGAAATGATACGCGATTTACATCATTATTTAAGGCACTATGTATTCTCTCGTAAAATACAGCGAGCTTGGAGACAATATATCGTAAGACAATTCAATCGGACCCAGGGTCCAGCCGTATTCAATCGTAGTATATGTAATAACACCGAAGATTTTTTGACCATGGAAACGATGAAAGAGATTGAGTATATTTTTTTTATTAGTTATAGGGATAAAAATAATTTTGTTTATGGTTTTCATATTTTGTCCATTGGTACGCTGATCGAAAAAAAAGGAGCAAAAAACCCGTATACGATGGAGGTGTTTCCAGATGATTTTATTCAATCTATCCAAAAAAGAAAAATATATAACCAACGTTTCAAACATGTCTACAAAGAGCAAAAACCCATACTTCAAACGATTGAGGCTAAACTTGCCGGTATATTTCAAAAATTAGACTATCTTGGAAACTATACACAGGTAGAATGGGTCACCAAATTAACCAATAAACAATTAAAAAAATTCATATACACCTTATGGGATATGTGGATGTATCGTATTGGACTAACCAGTTCAGAGCGCATCGATTTGTGTCCGCCGTTTGGAGATCCATTTAGGGGAATTTCTGGCTTACATGTCGTGCATAATACTCAGATTTTCATTGAAAATAGAACCTTGAAACATTATATCTTTAGTATTTGCGACGCCATGATAAATAATCCGTCGACGGATATTGAAAAGCAATCGTTGTGCGCCTTATATATATTAACGTCTTTAACATTAGTAAGTAAAAGCGCCGAACTTGCGATGCCGTCGTTATATGAATCCATTAGATAAATGCGTTAAAAGTATATAAAAAGAAATGACATCGTAGTGTATATGACGACCAGTAAGCCCGTAAAGAATGTAAAACCCGAATCGGACGTGGCGCCGAAATCTAAAAAGGCGACCTCTGATAAGGTCGACTGTCCCGAAGGTAGACACCCCGAAGGTACCCAAGGCACCCAAGGTGTCTGAACCCAAGGTGACTGAACCCAAAGTAGAGAATGTAGTCGTAGAGCCCGTGGATAGTTCGGTGAGTGATTCCTTTAGCCAAGTAATGGTCCTAATGAGTGAGCTAAACGCGACGCTAAACAATACCAAACTGGCGATGAAGCTCCTTGAAAAGCAAGTTTCGAAAGAAATGAAGGTCCTAGATAAATTCAACCAAAAGAAAAACAAGAACAAGGGCACCCGCGCCCCCAGTGGTTTTGTGAAGCCCACTAAAATCAGCGACGATTTAGCCGTCTTCCTCAAAAAGGAAAAGGGTTCTATGATGGCTCGCACGGAGGTGACCAAGGAAATGACGGCTTATATCCGCGAAAAAAGCCTCCAAGATAAAGCCAATGGTCGTAAAATTCTACCGGACGCGGCTCTAAAGAAACTACTGAATCTCACCGGTACCGATGAGCTCACTTACTTCAACCTACAAAAATACATGAGCCCTCATTTTGAAAAGAGTGTAAAGGCTTAATCGTTTCATCTTTCCTATAATTAGTACATAAATTACTCATTATAGTTTTTTTGGTTGTAGGTTTTTTCTTTTAAAGGATATCTTCGGCGCTGTATTGGGCGAGACATTGTTTAACGCTGTATTGGACGAGACATTGTTTAACGCTGTATTGGGCAGACGATTCGACTCATTGGGCGAGGCGTTTACTGCTACCTTGAGTGAACTATTCAATTTGTTGGGCGAGACATTGTTTAACGCTGTATTGGGCAGACGATTCGACTCATTGGGCGAGGCGTTTACATTGGTTGCTACCTTGAGCGAACTATTCAATTTGTTGGGCGAGACATTGTTTAACGCTGTATTGGGCAGACGATTCGACTCATTGGGCGAGGCGTTTACATTGGTTGCTACCTTGAGCGAACTATTCAATTTGTTGGGCGAGACATTGTTTAAATCAACCGGTTCACCGAGTTCATCTCCTTCACCGAGTTCATCTCCTTCACCGAGTTCATTGTCTTCACCGAGTTCATTGTCTTCACCGAGTTCATTGTCTTCATTATCTTCATCTCCGTCTTCATCTCCGACTTTGTCTCCTTCGCCGACTTCATCGACTATGTTTAAATTGACTTCTTCTGGTTCATCGTCTTCCTCTTTGAATTCCTCATTGGGCGATATCTTGTTTGATTTACTTCGTTCAAATTCATCCAACGCTTCCAATAAAGGGAAATCATCGCCGAGTATCATTCGCAAGACGTCGTTATAGGACATGCTTGCATAAATTTCTTTATATCTTTCAATTAAAGATTGATTTAAAACGCCGGAATTTATAAATTCTATGTCTTTTATATTTTCGCCTTTTGTATGTAAATCATTGTAAAAGTTCAGCGTATTTAATGTATGACCTTTTACTTGTAATTTCAACGTCTCGTATTTTCCGCTTAAAATACCCTCTATCAAAATATTTTTAGTCTTGTTAGAAGTAGTGATATACTCTTCCTTGGTTTGTACCAACTCGTCGAGCTTCATACGATCCGCGTAATTGTCGAATAATAGAAGTTGTCCTTCGTCGTAAGTAGACGTATCCGAACCCTTTATAAACTCATACATCCCCAATTTACCTACTACCTTACTATATTTCACAGCATATACATACTTATAATCTAACTCTTCGTTCACCTTTTTTAAATCTCCAATGGCTATACAGACCGGATAGGACAATTCGTTGAAGTGAACCGTTGTCTTATACAAATAGGACTCGTAATTTTTTTTCTTCAATACTATGAATATTTGTAACATATTCGTGTTCTTTAAATAGGATGGATTTTACGTGTACATCTTCTTCTATAGGCATAATTATAATATGTATATATATATAAATGAAACCGAATACGAAATGTAAATCCAAGTGTATCCATTTACCCAGAAACAAATGTTATAAAGGATGTACGTTTACTAAAAGCGGACATTGTAAATTGTCTAGTCGGTATAAAATGAATACGAAAACATGCAAGTTAGTGAGGCGGTCGTTAGTGAAGCGGACTCATACACCGAAAAGTTTTAAAATACCTAAAAAGGAATTAGAGCCCTCTTCGTATTCACCGGAAATCAATCGCTATTTAATTCAGTCTAGATACAGCCGTAAATACGATATATTTACGGCGATTACAAATTGTATGAATATTGACCTGAAGTCCTATACTCTAAATGATTCTATCTTAAAATATTACTTAAACCCTCGTATACAAACCCAAGGCGGACAGTGTGTCAGTTATTGGCATAAAGAGGCTCAAGCCTTATTTTTAGACAATTTATCTAAACACCACAAGGTCAATATAGATCGTTTAATTGTCCCTAAGCAATCGTTGTATAATTGTTGGTTCAATACAGGATTTATGATAAATTATATAAGCGATAAAGGTCGCAAATTCAATAAATTTTTTAGACAATATATGATCACCGGAAAGGTGCGCGGATTAAAACCGTTTTTAACTAAACTAAAAGCCCCTTTGTTTTTATACAACATGGCGATCGAAGCTACCTTACAAGGAAATCCGCTCGCCAAAATAATGAATACAAACGACATTATTCAGAAAATATATGAAAATATCCCTAAAGAATACAAGAAAGAGGCGCATATTACGAATAAACTCGAATACGGGAATCCTTACGATTATCAAATGTCCTTGTTGAATTATTTGTCCGAACACAAACGGGCTTATAAGTTTATAGAAGGACATCGCTTTTTCAAGGAACCTAAACAAATCTATGAACACGATCTATTGTGGGTAGAATTAAGCGACAAGGAATCCAATACCATAGATAATAAAACCATATCTATTCAAAACACCTTTACGTATAGCCTAGATTCTATATTATTAAGAGACATTACTAAAAATCATTTTTGTTGTCTGTTGACCATCCACGAAAAAGAATATATATACGATGGTGCGGAAGAACCATCGTTGGTTCGTCTTAATTGGAAAAACGAAGCCTTTTTAAATACAAATAAAGTATTTAAAACCAATGAAACGTCTTCGTCGTGGAATATGAGAAACGGTTATCAGGTGTTAAACTATTATCGGGTTTAATGTTTTACATAATCTATAAGGTCCAAACATTTAAACTTCAACTTTGCGTTTGCGTTTTCGTGCGTTTGTAACGAGACAATGGTGGTATAAATGGTCTCAAATTTAGAATGAAAATATAATTCTTCATGGGTTTCTCTAATAATAATAAATATACTTTGTAGCAATTCTTCTTTATACTCCATATTGTCTGTATGCTTCATTTCTTGCATCAATGTATTCAATAATTCTAAACAAAGATCCACCATATGGTCGATGGTATTTATCTTATATTTCATCAAGTTACTAAAAAAGAAGAGCCCACACTTTAATCGGTCTATGCTTTTTACATAATCACAATAGTCGTCGTAATTTTCGTTGGGGTTGGCGTATTTTATTTCAGAAAGGGTTTTTGTGTGTTTCGTAAAATGTAACTGGAAAACATCGTAAAAAGAATGATTTTTTACGATGAGTTCGTAGTATAATTTAGAAAATAATTTGGATAAATTCATATTATTACTGGCGATGTTAAAAATTCGGTTTGTAATAATATCTATATCTTGTTCGCCTTCTACATTGTCAATCAAAAGAAACATTTCGGTTTTTAGTTTCTCGTAATTTTTTTCGCTTAATTTATTCAATAATTTACATATGGAACCACAATAATCGACCGGCTTGTTTACGACGGTTATTTTCAAGGTTTCATGTGTATAGATGAGCAATAAGGTCTTTATCTCCTGTAAGAGGCTTTGGGTTGTCTCTGGAAGTATAAAGGTCGTAGATAAAGAATCTATGTGATCATAGGTGTAATACATTTCTATACTATGGGTTTATTGTTTATATTCGTAATATGTTTGTTATAAAAAAAAAGATATATACTATGTGTTTTAAATTGCCCATAGAATGTATCGAACATAGAGACATAACGGAGACAATCCAAACCGATCTAGACCTAGTACATTGTTATAAAAACATACTAGGGGATTCCGAATTGTTAACGCAATGGTGTGGTTCGTATACTACACAGGAGACGTTTTTACGCGATACCCAATGTATCGTACAGAAAATGAACGTAATCCCCTACGACCAGTGTGCGTGGCGCACCGTATACGAACCCTTTAGCACCGAGACAAATTTTAAGGAAAAATATCAATATCTCAACGTGGCTCTATTAGACCCTTTAAATTATTCGTCGTTTTTTATGCAAACACTAAGTATATATAATATCACGGCGCCCCTCTTTTCCCTTTGTACGCCTATCTTTATTTTTATCGTCCCTTTTTTTATTTTAAGATTAAAAAACATTACGATTTCAGGTCAAGAATATACGGAATTATTACAAGAAATGATGAAACGGACGAATGTATATAAGTTTTTTTATGAAAACGAATACATGACCTATCAGCAAAAAGCGACTCTCATTGCCTCGATTGTCTTTTATATATTTCAAATTTATCAAAATATCCTCTCGTGTATACAATTTTATAAGAATATACATACTATATCCGCGTTTATGGATTGTGCCAAAGAAACTTGCAAGCAATCCATTCAACAAATCGACCAATTGAACGCGCTCTTGACGCCTTATCCGTCGTACATCGCTTTTTTAAACCAAAACAACGCCCAAAAAGCCGTTCTGGAACAGATGTTAAAAAAAATATCGTTTATTTTTCCGTATAAAAATACCTTAAGTCGTTTAAGTCAAATCGGGTATATTATGTCTTTATATTATAGTTTATTTTATGATACGACCTATCACGACGCCTTTCATTACGCCAAACACTTGAACGTCTATGTAAAAGATATGATTACCTTTAAAACCTTACATGCCAAGAAAAAGTGGAATAGTTGTCAATTTGGAAAAGAAAAAACGTATATGAAATCGTCTTTTTATTTAGCCAATATATACGACAAACCGGTCAAAAACAATATCATTCTAGATAAAAATATTATGATCACCGGTCCCAATGCGTCTGGAAAAACAACCTTAATCAAATCGGTTTTATTGAATTTAATTATGTCTCAACAGCTTGGTATGGGCTGTTATAAAAAGGCAAATATTCATATATACGATCATTTTCATTCGTATTTAAATATACCCGATACATCCGGTCGCGATAGTTTGTTCCAAGCAGAAGCAAGGCGATGCAAAGATATTTTATCTATCATCGACGAACATAAAACCTATAGACATTTTTGTATATTCGACGAACTATATTCTGGAACGAATCCGAACGATGCCGTTTTATGCGCAGAAATTTACTTGAAGGGTTTGTCTCAATATAAAAATGTAGAATTCATATTGACGACCCATTACATAAAACTATGCGAGATTTTTGACGCGTTGGACAAGGATATAAAAAATATTAAAATGAATGTGGTAGAGCACAAGGAGAGTATCGAGTATACCTATAAAATAAAGAAGGGCATATCATACGTTCATGGCGGAAAACAAGTTTTAAAGGATTTGAAATACCCAGAACATTTATTTCTTCTTTGATTTCGTTTAAAACAATTAAAGAATAATATATATAGTAATGTATATGGGATTATTAGATATTAGCGGGTTCTTTACTGGACTAATTATAAATTTGTTACTCGTCACCTTGATATGCTATTACTTTAAGCGTAAATACGAAAATATTGAAGCGGCACAAATGGAGCAAGCCAAACTGTTATACGAGTTGCTAAAGAACGCACGCCCGGTTACCGACAGTGACATTAAACACATCGAATTGACCGACGATTTATCCGAAAGCGACTATAGCGAAGAGAGCGAGGACGAAGTCGACGAAGCCCGTGAGCTCGACGAAGCCCGTGAGCCCGACGAAGCCCGTGAGCCCGATGAAGTCGACGAAGTCCGTGAACTCGAAGTCCGTGAGCTCGACGAAGATTACAATAAATTGAGCGTAAAATCGTTGCGGGATGTCCTGAGTACGAAAGGTATAAAGACAAACCCTAAAATGAAAAAAAACGAATTAATCGGATTAGTAACCAACAAATCGACGTTGGTGGTAGATTTAGCCTTTGAAGAAACGCTTCCTTCGGTGGATTAATTAAATATTTTCTTATACTAATGAGTTTTATAAAAGACGGGAGACAATTTACAGATTATACGCAAAGTTCTATTAAAAATGAAAACATAAAAAACGAATATGGTATACACGACAATCAAAGTTATAGGGAGTTTTTAATCAAACATGGCGACCTTATTCGGAAACGAAACTTAGACGAAACGAAAAAAGTCAATCCAATTTATAATCAAAAGGGTCCCTATAAGTTCAATGGAATTATGGACGATAGCAGACCATTCGGTTATTCTTTTTCTGATATGAAAGAGGTCTATTTAAGTCGCGAGAAATTGAACTCGTTACGAAAACGGCAATTTATAGAATGAGTATAGTATATGCTATATCTTAGTATAGACGTGGGCATACGTAATTGTGCTTATATTTTATATGAACGTGATACAAATACTATAGTAGAATGGGACATTGTGGAACTATGCGACGTCTCCACGTCGGCTTCAAAAGCCAATTTAATAGATATAGGAAGAACTATGTCCGAAAAGTTTTTTTCCCTATTTTCAAGTTATTCGGTCGACGTGGTGGTCATAGAAAATCAAATAGGACAAAATGCCATTCGGATGAAAACCTTACAAGGGATGATTACTATGTTTTTTATTTTACAGGGTTGTGCTGATATTCGTCCTTGGAGTGCTTGTCATAAATTAAAAGGGTATGACGTGCCCTTAAAAACCACCTATGCAGAAAGAAAAAAATGGAGCATAAAAATTAGCGAACAAATCCTAGGTGATGAATACGCTAGCTGGACGCCCTTTTTTCATAAACATAAAAAGAAAGACGATTTAGCCGATTGTTTTTTACAATTAAAGGATGTTTTAAGAAAAGAGTGCGATTAAATATAAAGTAAAAACATATAAGATACTATAATGGAAGAAATCATAGATTTAGACGTGGAAGACAAGCGACCCGAGGTAGATTTTGGTGGCGGTGTGGAATTACTTATGAACGATAAAAAAAAGAGTTCTTTAAAATCGCACGACATTTCTCTAGATAAAGAATTAAGCGAACTAAACGATCTAGAAGAGGTGACGATTGGTAAAAAAACCGCTCATATGGAGCCTACCTTCAAAAAAATAGAAGAAATAAATATCGAAAAGGAGATCCGTGGCGTGGAACATAAAACCAAAGAAGATACACTAAAGGAAAAGTTTAATTATTTACGCAAATTGGAACAATTGGAATCCAAAGGCGTCACTCTATCCAAACGATACAGCATGGACTCTTCTTTAGACGAAATGAAAGGCGAATATGAAAACATTATATCTGAAAAAGAACGCACCAACAGCATTAAATTTCAAGGCAAAGTATTGACCACGCTTATTACCGGGTTTGAATTTTTAAATAATAAAGTAGACCCCTTTGATATAAAACTCGACGGATGGTCGGAGCAAGTCACCGAGAATTTAGAGGATTACGACGATATTTTTTCTGAACTCCACGAAAAATATAAGTCAAAAGCCAAAATGGCGCCCGAGCTTAAATTGTTATTTCAATTGGCTGGCTCTGGTATGATGATTCATATGACCAATACGATGTTTAAATCCGCTATGCCTGGCATGGACGACATTATGAGACAAAATCCGGATTTGATGAACCATTTTACGAAGGCAGCGGTCAGTTCTATGGAAAAAACCAGCCCTGGATTGAGCAATTTTATGAATGATTTCGGAATGAGTCATAGCCAGGAATCCGGTCCGTCCAACCTCCGTGAAGAGATGAAAGGACCGGATAATATCAACACTTTATTGAGCCAATTAAACAAAAAAATCGATTTAGACGAACCAAACGAAAGCGTGATTAGTGTGGAAGAGATAGATAATTTAAGCAATGCATCGGCACCGTCTATGAACCGGCGCAAGCGCAAAAGCGATAAGAATACGATTCGTTTAGCAGTATAATTTTTAATTGGACCTTAATTTAATGGAGGGAAATTATATACAATTACAACAAAAACTTCAAAATATGAAAATAACCATCAACGAGATTTCTCGTGTGATCGAAAAAAAAACAGAAATGATTCATACGTTGAAAGAACAACATAAAGAAATCTCCAAAAAAATCGCCCAGGAAGAATCTAGCTTGAATGAAAATCAGAAAAAAAAGGACGAATTTGAAAGTTTACTGAGTGAAGCGACCACCAGTTATAAACAATTGGAAGAGGCGGTCTCTTCTATATTAAATATGATTAGCAATAAATCTTAAAAAAAAATCATATAATATTGTATGTTACCAGAAGACATACAAAATTATATATTCTCTTTCTTACCCATTGTGTCCCGCGAAAAAAAAGAACTGAACTCTATTATAGTGAATTACAATTACTATTTCATACGAGAATTAGAGTATATATTTAAATATGATTTTGTAATCATTTACTTTTATTGGTTGTCGATTCATCTCGACGTAAAGCTCTTTATAGACCAACACAATAAACTGACCTTGTTTCAGATGCGTAAACTGTATCAATTTGCTATTCACTATGGTTCTTTAATAAAAGTTCAGAATTTACTTTAATGAAAAGATACAGCACGATATGAATGAAGCTTTTGTCTAATATTTTTTTTCTTTCTTCTTTAGGGGAAATATGAAGCCATATAGATAAATACAATAATTCATAGATGAATACATATAAATACGCATTCATCGTGGTGTCAGTAATATGGTTATATTTTAAATAATATAATATTTCTCCGGTAGCGTCTTCGTTCAAGAGGACAAACGTTTGTTTCATTATTTTGTTTTGTTTAAACCCGCGCTTGAATAATCTGCCATAGATTAACATTTTTTTGGGTAGGAAATAGAGATGCATTTCTTAGTATTCCTAATCATTTTTTTTTTCAATTTTTTCCCGCCTTTGATAATTTTTCTACTCAGTTTTTTTATTTTAAACTTTATTTCATTACATTTTGTCAGAGCTGTAAAATCCTTTTTTTTTAAAAATAATTCTACCTTCACAATATGGTCTGGTTGAAACGCGTCGATGGCATCGCATATATCTTTTTTATAGATACATGGGTCTTTACTAGACTCTACGCGGAATGAGTCTAATTTTATTTTATATTGGGTGATGGTATCCGTAGAAGATTGGCGGGGCTTAAAATGAAATGGCGTATTGGTTTCGAATAGCATTTCTATCGTATCTTTAAACCCCACGAACATTTTACTATACGCGCCCTGCGCACTGTCGTAATAGGCTTCCAGTTTAGAATATAAATCGGCAGAATAAGGACCTCTCAATAGTCCCTGTTTATATTCTTCGTATTGTGTTTTCACAAAGTCTTCGTATTTTTTTAATTCACTAGGAGATTTCAAATACGTTAAAAAGTCAAGCGCGTGAATGTCCTTTTTTAAAAATTTCTTAAACTTAGATTTATCTATAGGATATTCTTTAGGCAAAAATAATTCATAATTCTTTGTCATGTCGCTCTTATCTATATTCTTATATCTGAATAAATTATAATCGTCTACATCGAAGGATTCGACTTTACCCATGGTGCCAATAATTTCCTTGCTAGATTTTGCTCGTCTATTTTATATGTAAATCCGAACAAAGATTTTTTTACAATACATTTGAATTTAAATACATCCGTATGGGTTGAATTCGGGAATAAAATTTGGTTTAAGTGGACTGTGAATATATATTTAAGCCTCCTATTTTAAATTTCCTATACATTTATAGCGACCCTGCGTTTTATAACGACTATTTACATAGTCTTCGCCGACATTATCGTCATTTGTATCCAAAATAACGGATACCTTAGTTGGATCGATGGTTGTATTCATTAGTTCATAATAATACTCTGGGTTAATTTCGCCTTCACCTTTCTCTAAATAAGTGGGTTTGTATAATATGAGAACCTTATCAAACGCCGAACGAAGGACTAAATTTTTGATAAAAGATTTTTCTCGGTCAAAGTAAAATAAATATTCAAAAAATTGTATAGACTTTTCAGGGTACTTGCTTTTTAAATACGAAAAATATTCTTTTAGGGGTATGTCTAGTGTCGGCTTTATAGTTACACTATTCACACTAGGAATTTCAGAGACAAATTGTTTAAAGGCGCTATCAAACACGTCTAGGTATTTCACCGGTTTCAGTTTTTTTTTATATTTATGTCTATATTCTAGGTCCGTGTCATTGTACAAAGGCACATAAAATACAAGTTCCTTTGATATTGTATTGCCTGCTTCATTTATTTTATCACGTATTTTATCACGGATTAAATTTTCGCGTCCATAATCGTAATCTATGATTATTGGGTCTTCAGTCTTGATAGGGTAAATCATATAACCCGCGGTAGGATAATTGTACAATATGTTTTTTGATTTTTCGTCTATGACTGGATTCTGAAATAGTGTTTTAAGTTTGTCTTCATTTTTATTCTGGTTAAAATCATATGTAGTGAGAACGGGTTTAATGACAACAGAAATATATTTAAGCATATATAAAAGATAGAAATTAAATAAAATTCTCTTTAAATAAGGTGTGTTCTATATTATTTTCTTTGTGTTTTTTTTGGGCGTGTGCTCGTTTAAGTATTTCAATAGAATCATTCACCTCTTTTTGAGTTATATTTCCGGATAGGTCGGATACTTTACACCGATTGGGTATAATACAATATTTACTTTGTTCATTCAGTAGATAGTCCGCCAAGAGTAAAAATAATATGGTCATTAAAATAGAAATACCTATGTCTCTTGTCCCCATCCATATGACTGCAAATAAAAGCAATTGTTTACCGAAAATATATTTCACATAATATTCTTGCGAATTACTTAATTCCAGCGTGGCGTATCTAGTACATATATTCATAATCAGAATGATTAGACCGGCGAATATTTTATTATTATTTACAGAATGATAATAATCCAAGAAACTAAATTTATATTTCGCCATATTATATATATTTATAGTAAAAAAATATACTCTTTATTTAAGTATGGCTTTTGCTTTTAACGCAGCTTTAATAAAAAACGACGAAGTATTAAGTTTTGATAAACCAAAAATCAGTAAAGACAATTTAACTCAGTTATTAAAACCAACGCTTGAAAAATCAAAAGACGTACCGAGTGAAATCGATATTGCCAACTTACATTCTAATATACAAGAAGATAACGCGAATGAATTAGCCCAATTTTATCAAAAGGAATCCACCCCGTATGTGTTCCGCCCAAGCGAAGAGGTCATTGAGAACCCGATGTTGAATAAAGTAAATTACATTTTAGAATTACTGGAACAACAAAAGGAAATTAAAACAAACCAAAAAAACGAAGAAATTGTTTTGTATTGCTTTTTAGGATTATTTATCATTTATATTCTCGATTCCTTCGTAAGTATCGGCAAATATAGCCGCTAAGTTGCTTTTGTAAATATAGCCATATGAAACGACCCCAAGTCGGCATCTTTTACAAATTTCAATCCTTTTAAACCGGCTTCATAGATTAACGTATCCAACGTAAGGGCTCGATAATTCCATAGGTGTTTACGCTTGAGTATATGTTTACTATAAATATGTTCGGTGACAAGGGAATGCCCCGGATTTTTTTCTATAGTTAAGGAGAAATTGTAATGATATATAAATTTGTCTCGTGGCTTAGTCTGTACGATACTGCTTATATCGTCTATATTTGGGAGGTAGGTTATAAATAACAAACCCTTGTGGATCAACCAACTATAACAAACGCTTAAAAAGTCGCCTAGGTCTTCTTTCACATGGATACTGAACAACGGGCAAATAATATGCGTGTTTAATTTAGTAATATAAGGGTTATATTTACCGTATTGAAAAGATAATTCGGGGTATAATTGTTTCGCATATTGTACCATATCGGACGAGGTCTCTAGACCAGTTACTTGGGCACTATTTGACAAGAGTTGGACGATATGACCCGTACGAAAATCTATACACAAGACTTTACTATGCGGTCTTAGATAAGGAATGATTTGCTCGCATTCTTTCGTATGAATAGGTAACGTATCGTATAAATCGTCGTATATCTTCGCATAAAACCCGTCTAAGATGTCGTGGTCAATTTTTATAAAAGAACTTTCTTCTAATAGTGTAAATCCTTCTTGTCTAGAAAACATAAAATATAAATACACTAAAATCAATAGTATTAATACTTTCATCATTTGTTATATTATTTTATTTTTTTTGGAAGGCAATATAAGAATGGAGAAATGTAATATTGTAGACAATCGCAAATCCTTTACCCGTCTATCTTTTTCAAATCATAAAAAACAAAATGTTCTACAGGAACTGACGGAGGCCTTGTATTATAAAAAGCGCGACGACGCATTGCATTGGACGGCAGAGATGTTGTGTAGCGGATATATATCCGATTTATGGAAAATCTACATTATGTTTTATTGTAAATATATCCATATGTATAATATAAAAATACCCATCTATGTCTCAAAGAAATTAGAAGAATATAAGAAAATTCAAGCGAACACAGACATTAAAAATAACGATGAACTACGGGCAATTTTCTTTACCATTACTATTATTTTTTGCGAGACAAAAAACGAACATACTCTGACTTCTTTACCCTTTACATTTCATTTAGACAAAATGTACGACCATTTAAAAGCAGATCATGTAGATTATATAAAGCCATTTTTCAAAGAACAAGATCCGAAAGAATTTTATATACCCCTAAATGAATTCGTATATCATCTTGAACATACGAAAGACAAAACCAGTATAACGTATTGGCTAGATTGGTTGATTGAATATGATATATATTTAACCAAAAAGAAAAAAAATATTTACATACAAGCTCGGACGGACGAGTTCAAAGACGATAAAAAAAACCGAAATATCATTTGGATCATATGGGAGATTTTGCGACATAACGCCAAAAACGCCAAAGAGTTAGTCCAACAATCCATCGATTCTTTGTTTGATTTATTTAAAATAAAATACACCTTGGCAAATAATAAAACCTACAAAGGCGTATTGTATGTAGTGGTTCAATTAATTACAACGGATGTAAATGTGCATATTAAATTAATAGAAAATGTTGGATTATTCAAACATTTACACGACAATACACAAATTATTTTTAACGAAATAAAAAAAAAGGAAGTATGGGTAGAAGAAACCAAAACACCAAAACAAAAATTATTTGACGCGCTATACGCCTGTTGACCCGAATCCACCTAGTCCACGGACGGTTTCACACCCCAACTCTTCTAAACTTGAGACGACTTCTACCACGATGGGGCACATGTAGGGCGAGACAATTTGTACGTATCGGTCGCGGGATTTGATAGGGGCTGAATAAAGAACATCAAAGACGCCAATTAAATGCCCTCTATACCCCGCGTCAATAATACCCACTTGATTGGCTAACCTTAAATGAGTTCTAGAAATACTGGATCGCGGATATAAATAAAACCCCGTATTATATGTCAGAGATGTACATACGATTTGAGCGCTACAAACCACTTTGAAATCGATGGTATGAATGGACACCTCCGTCTCTTGTTCGCTTGGGGCAAATAAATCAAACCCTGCGTCGGCGTGACGAAGGTCGCGCGTCATTTTGACATGATGTTGGCGAACGGCTTCTAGGTAGGTCTCTTTTAAATGTAGGTCGTCTACGTATATTTTTAAATACATGTATTTGCCGTAATATTGTAACAAATCATTTTGTAACATTATATTGTCTAATATATATTATTTAAATCTATTTAAAATATATGTCGTTAAGTGAAAAATATAGCGAAATGTATGGAGAAGGACAGAATTTTTCGGAAAATGTAAATAAAAATGTCCTTAGAAACATGGAGTATACCAATAATGATTTTAACAACATGAACAACACGAACAACATGAACAACACGAACAACACGAACAACATGAACAACACGAACAACATGAACAACGGAAACAACACGAACCAGATGTCGTCGGGTATGTTCTATCTGTTTATATTTATCTTGTGTTTAGGTATCCTCTTTTCTGTTTTTTATTTTAAAGACACCATCATACAACTTTATAGAGACCTTATGCATCCGCTCCCCAATGTAAACCACGAACTGAGACAACTGAAAAAAAGTATGAAAGAAGAAAAAGAAAAACGAGACACCAAAGAAAAGGAAACGGAATTGAAAAGTAAAAAGGAAAAAGGTGGAGTAAATACGTTGGTGAATAAAATAAACAGTAACCAAATATCGAAAGACGATGGTTATTGTTATATCGGATATGATAGAGGAATGAGGAGTTGTACGGAATTATACGAAGGAGACAAATGTATGAGCGGGGAAATATTTCCTTCTTTAGAAGTATGTATGTTTCCTAATTTAAGAGAATAATTATAATTCGTTTTCAAAGGGGACATTTAGATCGTAGGCAATGTCGCTACAACTACCTTTCAATGTTTTACAGGCTTCGATCGACGCGGCGTCCCGAAGCATTTTTAATTTAGCTTGGCTAAATGTACCTTTTGCCCCGATTCGTTTTTTATATTCTTCTGCGGCGGTTAAAGTGTGTTGTTTATATTGTAATACTTCTGCTTTTCGCCGTATTTGTCTCGTTTTATAATCGTAGGTTTCAAACGATATATTATTACCACTACTTCTTCCGTTTCTAGTACGATAATACACGTCGTCATAAATCTTTACGCCTTCTCGGTTTTTATATTCTCGTAAGTTTGCCAACGCAATAAATTCCGGATTCCCGTCTGGATATTCTAACGCTATATTATCTTTTGGATTGGTTAATAGTAAAGACGCAATTTCTTCGATGTATTTTGTTTTAGAAATAGTCACAAGGTCACTCATACACTAGACGCTTAAAATAATTCTTTACGAATATCTTCTAGCGTAGCATTTACACCCAATACAGCGTCTTGGTCGTTTGTATTATGGATGCGCACCAGTTCGCCTTTGTCGTTGATGCTTTGGGTTAATTTGTTATTGGTATCGTTTGCCTTTTTCATATTTTCTTCGATCGCCTTAATTTTAGATTCTTTCACTCTTGTCTCGAAACTTAACTTCGCCTTGTCTTCGTTTTTCTTTTTCTCGTGCATGAGCTCGTTCAATTCCTTTTCTAGATATTGTACGTTGCCTGTTTTGTAGGCTTCTGGATGATAAGGAAGCCAAATGCCCACCGGTCCCACGTAGACGTCGTGATTGGGGTCGGTTTCTCTTAATAGTTTGCTCCGAATTTCAGCTTCTTCTTGGCTTGGAAACACACCGCGCACTTTCAACCCCCTTACGCTCGTTTGAAACTCATTCTCTTTCGAAAATTGTTTCTCTAATACCTCTTCGTGTTTGTCTACAAAATTTTTGTAATCGTCGCTTACGTCTACCTTTAGCTTGTCTTTAAACGTATCCACAAAAGACGCGTATTCCGTCATCAATTCTTCACTGGAAATATTATATTTGTAAGAGACAAAATTAAGGAATTCGTTGAATTTATGCATAGATTGAGCCAGGTCGTATTGCTGAACAAATTGTTCAAAATAAAACAATTCCTTTTGCTTGATCAGGTTTTCAGGCGACACAAACGACAAACATACATACTTTTGTTCTGCGATAGCTCGGTCTTCGTCTAACAAATCTACGTTCATTAGTATAGGATAAATAATTCCTTTATATATTATATTTATTAAATATATAATGCTGAACTTTAGAGAATTGTTAAAGCGCGTGATTAAATATTTAGTGGAAGGCTTGATGGTCTCTATTGCCGCGTACGCCATACCAAAACAAAGTTTAAAATTGGACGAGATCGTCTTGATTGCTTTGGTGGCTGCTGCCACGTTTAGTGTATTGGACACCTACTTGCCCACCATGGGACTAAACGCCCGCACCGGCGCCGGCTTCGGTATTGGTGCGAATCTGGTCGGATTCCCAGGCGGTCTATAAAGTCGAAATGAATTCCCAATCTAGGTCGCGACATATATGTTTCCATATTTCGTCTTGTTCGACTTTTTTTTGTTCTTTTAACATGGGGAAATGTATGAGATAACTGGTTTCACCCAATAGTTCACATAATTTATAAAGGGTATAATAATAATTTAAAAAATTAACTCTATCATTAGGACAATATTTAGAATAAGGGATTTGAATATCCATAAATAAATTACACAACGTTTCTTCTAGTTTAGGACTCATCACGGGCGGCTTTATACCCAATCGGTCTTTTATAAAAGGAATATGTTCATAATATTTATTATACCCTAACTTCTTTAATATTTCTTTGGTTTTTTTATTGGTCAATTCGCTTAATTCTACGCGCTCCTTTTTGACTTGCATTTCTATTTGAGCGATGATATCTCCGTGTATATCGGTGGTCTCTTTGGCTTGAAATTGAGACAAAATTTCTCTGAAATGATTGATCCTTTTATACGCGTAAAAGGATATTTCTTTAGGAGGTTCTTTGTAAGAAGGTTTATCGTTTTCTACGAAAAATGTTTCGTTGTTAAAACAATTATTACACAGTAAAATGCCTTCTGAAACAATTTTAATCATTTCTCCTTTGGAACATTTGCTACAAATCGTATTGTCGTACATAAAATCACTTATATTCATACTACTAAAATTATTTTTTTTAATATAATTTTGGATACTTTTATTTAGAATATTTATACTATCGTCTTCGTGTTGATTGAAAAACCGCTGGATCATCTTTTTAGGGTTTTGATTTATCTCTATTTTCTGCTTACATTCAAAATAATTAAATAAATCATTCGAATTGTTTAACAAATAATCCTTTTTCTTTTTCTTTAAGTAATTTAATTTTTGTTCGTCCTTTTCGCAACTGTTTAATATTTTATATTCGGCTTGGTTTATGTCATTTAGATAATTTGTATATAAATTATCTATGGTGAGTTCTTTCATCATTCTATTATATAGTGTTCTTTAATCATTTAAATAGTTTATATTATATAATAACAATATAATCCTATAGTATGGATTATTTAAAAAAGAAATTTATTTTAAACGCTATTATGCGTGGTTGGAGAGTTCATAAAAAAAATAAAAACTGCTACGTATTCAAAAAAAATAAACATAAAGTCTACAATTTTCATAGTCCGCTCTTTTTAAAAATATTTCTCCGGCAAAATTTAATTAAATAGATTTCTTATTTTTTTTTCTTTTGTTAGATTATAGAATGGGTGGTGGACTTATGCAATTAGTAGCTTATGGCGCGCAAGATGTATATCTTACGGGCAACCCTCAAATCACCTTCTGGAAAGTCACTTACCGTAGACATAGTAATTTCGCCATGGAGTCGATTGAGCAGACCTTCAATGGTCAAGCCGATTTCGGTCGTCGCGTAAACTGCACGATTTCCAGAAACGGCGATCTTGCTTACCGCACTTACTTACAGGTCACTCTTCCAGAAATCAATCAAAATCTCTCCACTGGTCCCGTGTATGCCCGTTGGTTAGATTACCCCGGACACCAATTGATTGAGCAAGTAGAAGTAGAAATTGGTGGTCAGCGCATCGACAAGCACTACGGCGACTGGATGCAGATTTGGTGCCAATTGACCCTTGACAAGAACCAAGAAGCCGGTTACAACAAGATGGTCGGTCAAACCACCCAGTTAACCTTTATGACTGACCCCTCGTTCGCCGACGTGGATGGTCCTTGCGACTCCAGCGCCCCGAGACAAGTGTGCGCTCCCCGTAATGCTCTGCCAGAAACCACCCTTTACATTCCTCTTCAATTCTGGTTCTGCTGCAACCCCGGTCTTGCTCTCCCCCTTATTGCCCTACAATACCACGAAGTCAAAATTAACCTCGATTTGCGCGCGATCGACGAATGCTTGTGGGCGGTAAGCTCGCTATCGCCTTCTTCTTCGGCAGATGTAAAAGTCACCGCCGCGTACGCCCAATCGCTGGTATCGGCGTCTCTTTACGTAGACTACATTTACCTTGACACGGACGAACGCCGCCGTATGGCGCAAAACCCGTCGGAATACCTCATCGAACAGCTCCAATTCACTGGTTCGGAGTCGGTCGGTTCTTCGTCCAATAAGATCCGCCTTAACTTTAACCACCCGTGTAAGGAACTCATCTGGGTAGTACAACCGGATTGCAACGTAGATTATTGCGCCGGCACCCAAGGCGACACTACTTTGTTCAAGGCTCTTGGTGCTCAGCCATTCAATTACACCGATGCCATTGACGCTCTACCCAACTCCATCAAGGCATTTGGTTCGGACGCCGCGTTGGAAGGTGGCGATGCGTTCATCAGCGGCGGCTTGCTCCAACAGGCGGAGGCGCCCCAGACCAGCGACGCGGCGTGGTCGCTCGGCAACGATGCCACCGCAGACTGGGCTCTTGGCGGCGGAACGGTCACCGGTTCGGGTGTATCGGATGCCGGTACCTTCGTTCTTGCCGAGACGTCCCTCAACATGCACTGCTGGGGCGAAAACCCGGTGGTTACTGCCAAGCTCCAGCTTAATGGTCAAGACCGCTTCTCGGAGCGCGAAGGCACTTACTTCGACCAAGTCCAGCCGTTCCAGCACCACACCCGCTACCCCGACACCGGTATCAATGTTTATTCGTTCGCCCTTCGTCCGGAAGAGCACCAACCCTCGGGCACTTGCAACTTCAGTCGCATTGACAACGCCACCCTCCAATTGGTACTCTCGAACGCCACGGTGGAAGGCACCAACACGGCAAAGGTCCGCGTGTATGCTCGCAATTACAACGTACTAAGAATTATGTCTGGTATGGGTGGTCTCGCATACAGCAACTAAACGTTTATTCTCATTTATAAATATGTTTTCATATATTTATAAACTCCTATGTAAGGCGATTAACTCTTTCAATTCCGGAAAATGTAGACTCAAGGCGTCTAATTCTTTCGTGGTCAAATACTCCCATGGTTTATGTAGCCCAAACGATTTGTCTGAAAATAAGGTTTCCACACTAAATTGTTTCGCTTCTTCTACGTTAGGTAAATTTAATTCAAAGACGATGTTATTTGGGATAGTATTTGTAAAAAATTTATCTTCATAATAATATTCTCCGTTCGCTTTCTTATAACCCCCCTTTTTTAATAGTTCAAGCATTTTTGACTTTTTTCTAAGCGAAAGACCTCCATTGCCTACTTGATTCGTAGCTTTCCATGGTGCTCCAACATAATCGTAATGTAAAAACTTATACACATACTCTTTATATGTATTGGATATCAAAGCGTCCGTTTGAAATATTAAAAACATATCTGTCTCTATGGGTTCATAAAATTTCTCCGAATACAACAACTCATTGTACTCGTTTATAGATAAATTATTTTTCTCTAATATTACGCGTTTACACCGAGAATACATTTTATGTTTTTGTAGTAGGTCAATCATAAAGGATTCATTTAAAGCGCTATGGTATATTAAAAACGTCCAATGTTCATTTAAATTACGATTAAAATTAGATAACACTATATCTAATGCCTTGTGTTTGCGTGGTTCTACTAGAACCGCGGTGTACATTATATTCTTATAATATTTAAAAATTACTCGGTACTTAACAATCTTGAAAATATATTCAGTAAATCTAAAAATAAAGTCATCGAGAATAACGGATAATGTGGGTATTTTACGCATACAGACGCGTAATGATATAAACGGCTTGTATCGTACAACAAAAAAACAGAAAACAATAAAAGCACTACATAGTCTATACTATTTTTTAAATAATCAGTATACCGATTTGTAAAGATAAAATATAATTCTGTAATAATAATAGACAATAAACCTAGCACTAATCCAGCCATTACTTTTTCATAGGTTTGTTTCAAAAATTTGGGTATTATATTGGCTAATAAGGTCAACGATAAAAATAAAATAAAGGTGGTGATCAAGGTTCGCTCTACTTTATCTTTGAATTTTTCAAGTAAAGGAATTAACATAAGAGACACGGACCCCAAAAATATCAGCCACCCTAAATGATTCGTCAAAAATCCGTGTGTACTAAATAAAGGTCGTAACGATAAAAATAGTATAGAGACCAACGATAAAATAATGGCTATGTAAATAGGTGGAGACCACGCCATACGTTCATATATATAGATAAAGCTTGCGCATAGACTTACAGACAAAGCCAAATATAAATATACATTCATGACAAAATGATTACACGTCGGAAGACCTTTCGAAAAGGCAAATCGGTATAGGATTAGGACGAGGGTAAGCGTGAGTATAAAAGAAAGCATATATATTAGGCGCTATAATTATTTTTGAGTTCCAAATAAGCCAGTTGTTTGTTATTGTAATGATTCAATATATATTTATTCAATTCGGCGGGCGTTATGGTTCCATTGTAGTCGAAGTCTTGAAATAGAGTCTCACACGATTCTTCGTAAAAGAAGTTGAACATGTCTATAATCATTTCCAGCGTGCAAAACCCTACTTCCAAATTTACATCAATACGACCTGGTCGTATGAACGCCTTGTCTAATTTCTCAATGTGATTGGTCGTTACAATCAAAATGCGCCCCGGTGTCTCTAAAATACCATCTAATAAATTTAAAATAAAAGACAGAGACAATTCTTCCCCGAACACATAAGGATTTTTTTCTTCCGTCACTATATTTTCTCGCTTATAAATGATATCGGTCAAACAATCGATGTCTTCGATGACATAAATGCGTTCGTCCATCGATATATTAAAATGTTCGGTTTTATTGTCTACGATTACATTCAGTTTTTCATCAAAAAATAAGTTACGTAGCTGGGTTTGGGTGGTGTCTTTATACAATTTAATATTGATGACATGACGGTTAGTATCTTTCGCAATAGATTTTATGATAGACGTTTTTCCAGTGCCAGGCGGTCCGTGTAACAATATACCCAGCGTATGCGGAATACCCTTTTTGATATACCAATCTTTGTGATGGATAAACATATCGACGCGTTCTTTGATAGACGCCAAATGCATCCCAAAAATATTTTGTAACGATTTATTCGTATTGAAGGGCGTCATATGAAATGTAATGTTTTTAGGCGCTTTGTCCAATTGTATGACACCTTCTTGGTCTTTCGGTAAGGTGACGTGCTTTTCGTCAAAGAAATATTTTTGGACGCCTAGTTTATTTTTTTGTTCGTACATATATTGTTTGGTAAGTTTATCCACAAAAGATTTCATTTCATTCAGCGTTTTAGTATAAGACATAAATTTTATTTTATACGATTTGTTGTCGTTTTCGTCTGCTGCCACATTTGAGACCACACACTCGTAATCGCGATCCAATACAAACTTTGTCTCATTGATGACCGAAAAGTTATTACAATATTTCAAATGTTTTGATTCGTTGTGGTTGACAATATAATAGTTGATCGCATTGAATATCATATCGTCGCTATTTTCTTTTTGAATAAATTGTATAGAGGCGGTGATTTCCTTTTCCGGAATAAAAATAGGTACCGTTTCCTTTACTTTATGTTCTATGTATTTAAGCATAATTTGTTTAATCGTTGGAACATAAGGGGTTATATTCATAATGAATAAAGTCATTAAAATATGATAAATAGAAACATTTTCTTTCATCGTCATCATGTTTAGCATATTTGAATTCATAATATGACTTAACATTTGTCCATCCATTTTAAACTATACTATAAAATGGCAACACAATATAGACGCATTACAAATGAAAGTCGTCGAATAGTTCATCCATACAGACCACGTCCAATTGTTTTACTTGGCGCGTCACGTCTTCTTCAACGTTCGGGACGAGAGTCATATCCAACCATTTCACCGAACCTCCAGACAATTGGTTTAAAATATAACGACTAATCCAAATATAATTGTATATATTTTTCTTTTCACTATAAATAGAATATTCGCAGGGCTTACAGAAGACATCGATCCCTACATAACGACACAATTGCTTGTGTTGACGGAAGGCTTGTTGATCGCCATAATAGGTTTCGGTTATTTTAAAGATAGGCTCTGTATATTTTTCCATATATTCTTTAAACTCGTTCCGTTGATTTTGTTCGCTCAAAATCTTCTCATTGGGGTAAATATAAAGATTTACACGGTACATATCGCAGAATACAAGAATATCGCTGGACGATAGAAACGGATTTTTAAATAGTTGATGGGGTTTGATACAAATATCTTCGTAAGTATATTGAGGAATATCGCGGACGTTATTATAGAACAATGTGCTGACCACGCGATTGGAGCAGATTTCATATTCTTCGTTTACCCAGACGTAATCCAAGATTTGTTGCGCCATGTTGAGGCATAGTTTAAGAACTACATTCAATTTTTAAGATCCGTATTTTTTGGCTAAGTTGGCTTCAAGTAGACTAGTTGATATATTCTCGCCTTCGTAATAGACATTCGCTAAGATTCGACCGTATTTTTCTATTTCTATATCTTTTAATACTACCATTTTATGCATAATCCGTTGGCTGACAAAATCACGCGCCAAAATAGCCTTCTCTTTTTCGTCTGCCTTTCTCATTTCAGGACAATCGATTCCCCTCAAACGAACAGAAAAGCGATACACGTGTTCGTTGTCGTGTGGAAGTTTGGTCGCAATGGTAATGGTGTCTCCGTCGTATACTTTAATCACTTTACCCGACTCAATCGCCGGAATATACGGAATCGTGTCTTTGTAAACAATATGTTCCATGTAGATATATATATATTATCTTTATATAAATATTTACTATTTTAGACTATATATGAAAACATTTATGACCGAACAAGGTATTGATATATTTTTAAATACAAATATCCAAAGCAATTGGATGTACGACGAAGCCAACGTATTGAGACAAATTCATAATTGGAAAACCCACTTGCCCTGGATAAAACCTTATTACGCGTTAAAATGTAATCCGTCTCCTGAGTTGGTCCATACGTTAGTCCAAGAAGGGGTGGGGTTAGACGCTGCGTCGAATCAAGAATTAATACTCGCGGCAAAATATACAAAGGATATTATTTATACTAACCCCCATCTCTTATTATACGAAAAAAAAAATATGAAAAAGAAACTCGCCCAGGTGCGGTTTAAAGTGGTGGACGATATAGGAGAATTAGAACAAATGCGAGGGGTTCAGGCGGATATACTCTTACGCATGAATAGTGGTAATCCGAACGCATTTGATAGTAAATTTGGGTGTACACAAGAAGAAGCCAAAACGATGATACATTATGCGAAAAATCATAGCATAAGAATCCGAGGTGTTTCATTTCATATTGGGTCAGGTGGCGAACACGACCGCCTATCGTCGTATCAGCGCGCGTATGAATACGCTGAGCCTGTTTTAGAGTATTTGAACTTTATGTATTCAGAAACACCTGTATTAAACATCGGCGGCGGTTTATGGTTTCATACAAATTTAGAAGAAGTTTTAGGGTGGACAAAGAATTTGCCCTATATCCTCATTGCGGAACCTGGTAGATATTTCGCCCAACCCGCTTATCATTTAATGACTCAAATCATTGCAAAAACATCGCGCGGTCTATTTTTAGACAACGGCGTTTACCACGAATTAAACGTCTATCACCGCGACCATTGGGTGTTCCCAAACCTAACCCATTATTATGACCACGATACCAATACATTACACCAAGTGATTATGTTTGAACCAACGTATATCTTAGGTCCGACCTGCGATTCATACGACAATCTTGGTATATGTAAATTTCCCAAAGATTATAAGAAAGGCGACCATATTTTCCTAGAACACATGGGCGCCTATACGTGCGCGGGTAGTTGTAATTTTAACGGTATTCTTGGGGCATCCAGTCTGATGTTTTAATCCTTTCTATATATATATGCTTAAAATTGCGGTCGTGTCCTTTTTGTTGGATTATATATTTTTATCTATGATAAAACCTTTTTCAACTGCTATGATCTATAAAATACAAGGGTCGCCTTTGCGTATAAATTATATCGCGGCAGCGGTCGTCTATATGATTGTGGTGTTTCAAATACATTACTTCATAATTCTACAAAAGGCAAGTTTATTACATGCCTTTTTACTGGGGTCGTCTACGTATGGTTTATTTGAATTTACAAATATGTCATTGTTTAAACATTGGAATTATAAACTCGCCTTGTTGGATACTTTATGGGGAGGCGTATTGTATTCTCTTACAACGTATATTATAAGAATATAGTATATATGGAAGACTTCAAATATACTACAGATCGAGACAGACGACTTTTTTCGTCTTTTCTTAAAAGACATATAGATAAACTACTGGACATAAGACTTATTCCTTGGAAGGACTATATATACGAAGGTCCTTGTGTCTTGCTGAAAACGAACGAAGACGAGGAACAAACCTATACGCCGACCCAAATCGTCGCCCGTTGTACCGATGCGCCCTATTATTTTATAGGCGGTTCGGTGTATTATTTATATACAAAAAAATACCCCGACAAAAATCAATATATGGACCCCACGGGCGATGTAGACGTGCGGTTAGATTGCCCAAAGATTATTTCAGTCGACGGAAAAACTGACCCGTTGTCGCTGTCGTCTTACGATAAATCCATCTTTAACCAAACGCGCGATTTAAACGAATATATGGTTCATTATACAAACTGGGTTTTAGAGCAGCTGTACGAAAAAATGAGCGCCTTACCCGAAACCTTTTATGAACCTTTAGAAGAATACGACGGAACTTCTAAACATATAAAAAACAAGCTATATTTTGCGGTCATTCAAGAAAACAATATGGTCAAAATCCAAATCGAATGTAAAGTAAAGACGATGCGCGAACCCGACCATCTATTGGAATGTGTCATCACAGGTGAAAGTTCCGAGACATTAGATACAGACAATCGGCGTTTTACGAAACAAATAGAATTATTTCAAGTGGGTAAAAAAAACTATGCGGTTCAATCGTATTATAGTTTAATTGAACATAACATGCAATCTATGATGGACCGGATCGTTTTATCTGGAGACAAGGCGTACAAACATAAATTTTATAATCACGTCGCTCGTCTTCGTTACTTAAATTACATCTATGACTCCGTGGGGAGCAACATATTGGGCGCTATACAAAATGTGATAGAGTTCATCTACTTTTTATGGGAAAATATAGATACCCTAGATACGTATAATTATGAATCTATAGACCACAAAACCTTTATAGCATCTATGACGCACAATTTTATAAAGGACATAAAACTTATAAAATCATCTCCTAGACCGTTTACGATAAAAACGAAAACAAAATATATAAATATAACTCCGGTGGATGTATTGTCTAAATATAAAGAGGTATTAGACAAACGAGGAAGAACAAGACAACAAACGAACTTGCGTAATAGAAGCCGGGCGTTTAGTAGAAAGACAAACACTCCGGCTAAAGAGGTGTTAGACAAGCGCGGAAGAACAAGACAACAAACGAACTTGCGTAATAGAAGCCGGGCGTTTAGTAGAAAGACAAACACTCCGGAGGTTAAATATAAAGAGGTGTTAGACAAACGCGGAAGAACAAGACAACAAACGAACTTGCGTAATAGAAGCAGTCCGTTTAGTAGAAAGAAAAACCCTCCGGAGGTTAAATATAAAGAGGTGTTAGACAAACGCGGAAGAACAAGACAACAAACGAACTTGCGTAATAGAAGCCGGGCGTTTAGTAGAAAGAAAAAACCTCCGGAGGTTAAATATAAAGAGGTGTTAGACAAGCGCGGAAGAACAAGACAACAAACGAACTTGCGTAATAGAAGCAGTCCGTTTAGTAGAAAGAAAAAACCTCCGGAGGTTAAATATAAAGAGGTGTTAGACAAACGCGGAAGAACAACAAACGAAGCCGCGTACTAGAAGTCGGGCGTTTAGAGACGTTACATAATCAATCTTAAAATAAGCGTAAACACAACCGTATGGACAACCAGACCGAACGCCGTAGGGCATCCGTTTTTATCGGATACATTGCCTAAAATAGAATTCACCAATTTATACGTCATTGGATTCGATACTAAAATAAAAATAAGCGTGGTATACAGGGTGTATAACCATTTTTTATCGTTCGTTAAGTTACATTTGTCGCAGGTCATATATATATATATTATATAAAAAGTTCGTTCATTTTTTTTCCTTCTTTTGAAAAGGTGGGTTCAAAAAACAATGAAGTATATTTATTGTCTCTAAATCGGAAAGTAAATGTTTTATTTTTTCTTTCCGTCCTACACGCCCAATGGCTTGAATCAGCTTTTCCTGAGTGATATTATCGATATCTTCCGATAAATAGCCATGAGAGAACTGGTAATTGGTGCCGTATATATAATCACTCGTCGCCAATATAAGCATCAATTGTTTGGCGTCGGCTAATTCTTTCATAATATCGTTGAATTGTACGTCGTTTTTATGCAAGACTCCTATACCCAATAACAAGAGAACCTTATATTTAAACGGGCTCGTCGTATTCATAATGCGATTGGCGTAGGATTCTTCTATATTCCCTTTGAATACATTGGACGTATTATACGGTTTTGAATTGCCCCATCGCGTAAAATGTTCGTAGGTATTTGGAATATACAACGGATCTAATTGGATAGTCTTAAACGTTTGTTCCAATTGTTTAATCAAACGGTCTAAAGCCAAGACGTCTTCGTCAAACCGCATATTTTTCATTTTGTGTTCGTTTTTTTCATCTTTGGCAATTTTATCTTGATAATCTTTTTTATGTTGAGAAATGGTTTGGTTCAAATGAAAATTAAATGTAATTTTAGCATCCAGGTTTTCCAAGACATTCTGATTAATATTTAATTGTCTCATGAGTTCGTCTGTATAATGTTCTATGTCTTGAACCAACCACAAAGCAGGTCCATATTGAATCGTACACGCCGAAGTAGTGGTGAACAAGACGGAGTTATCGTAGGCGGTTTTACAGGGTTCGTGAAGTAGTTCCTTTTGTATGACTTTATAATAGAATTTTTTTATAGTATACGAAGTTACATCTTCCATAGATATCGTATTGAATTCGCCTAAAAAGGAAGACTTTAAAATATAGTTCGCGCACTCGACGACGCTTAAAAACTTCAAATAATGGTCGCCTTTGGTTTCTACAAATTGAGAGACCTTTTCTATGGAATCAAAATAACTATGGGGCATAATTATATTATTCGAATGATCCATCAACACAAGGTTCGTGGTGTAATCGGTGGTCTCTATTTTATAATAGACCGACCCTTCAAACTTTTGTTTAAACTTCTCTACGATGGGCTGTAAATTGTCGGGCAAGGTAGCCGACGATAAAACGAGTCTTGGAATCTGATTTATATTCCAAATCGTCGAAAGAAGGTCGTGTAAGGGATGTTCGTCGTAATCCATCGAAATGGTGGGCTCGTCCCAAAATAAAATAATATTTTCTTTGTCGAAAAAGGACAACATATAGTTCATGGCGTGTTCGTAAGAATGTATGTCCGTAATCAACAATTCTAATTTGCTACCGTCGGCGTGTACGGGTTTTTTGTGGACGAACCGATTGACCGAAAAGTAATGCAGTCGTATGTCTTCTATACCTTTACACCCAAACGCAAACCCCGTCTTGACCCCTACGTTAATGGCACTTTTTGCCAAGTTTACCCCGATGTGTCTGGAGGCGCATACAAAAATGACCTTGAACCCTTGGCACAACCCAATCGGGGTCAACGTTTTACCCGAGCTGGTCGGGGACGTATAAAAAATAATCGCCCTTTCCTTTTTCTGTACGATAGAATATATATCTTTTTGGTGCGTGTGTAGTTGTAATGGGCTATAGTCAAAAATAGCATTGTTTTCAATGACCTTGGAGCACTGTTTTAAAATATCTTCTGGGCGAAATAAACTCTTTTGTTTCTTAAAAAGGTCGCGAAAATACGGATTGATAGATGGATATTTTTGTAATAAATAAATCATATTATAAAAATAGAGGACCTTGTCCTTTTTTATCCATTTTCCGTAATTCTCTAAAATAATACATTCTATCGTATGGTCTAAATGTTTGATATTCTCCAAACGAATTTTGTCAGCATTGTTTAATTTGTGTTTGGGCGCTTTGATGACCGGTTCGTCTAAATTATATTTTTTAAGCAATGGCTTCAAGACGTGTATGTATATATAATAATGTGGATTTTTATTCTCTATTTTTATAGACTCGGATAATGTAAAATGTTGGTTGTGTTGTATAGACAAATCGTTATATCCTTGCTTAATAAATTGGACGATAGACGTTTCCTTTTGGTCTAGTTTTTTTTCTATGCTAATCCACTCGGTTTTAGATAGTTTGAATTGCTTAAATTCGTCCATAATTATCCATACGATCTATTATTTAAATTGTAATAGGTCTAATGTATTACCTTGTGTTTTAAAATTATCATTTCCGTATATTTCTTGTAGCATAAGCCATTCAAACATTCCGCCAAAATAAATAGATACATTGGTAAATCCTAGTTTCTTCAATTGATTGAATTTTTGGACGATGGTTTTGTCTCTATAATTTTTTCCATACACGGCGATGGAAATTTTCTTATTGGTTTTCAAATATTGATTCATAGTAGTGGTTTCTTCGTGTATAGACAATGTTTTGGCGATGAGGCAATCTTGTTCGTGGGCTGGTAATGTATTTAAAATAACCTCGCACGTATAAATGTGTTCAAAATGTATCATCGGAAACGACGAATATACATTACCCATATAACTATAAACATTAAAAAAATTAATTAAAATGTACGGTAATTTCTACTACTTCCTTTTTTAAACATTTGCTGGCAGATATAGACAATTCTTGTCGCTTTTTTCGTGTAGTATGTAGGTTTTTTTACTCCTGGAAAGACTATTGTTGTCGTTCATATCTTCTTCTATGGTATCGTAATGGTCTTCAATATATCGGACGATATCATTTTCGATCGCCCACTTAAAAAAATTCAATTGCCCAATCGTGGTTTCAATCGAAAATCCATTTCCGTAAGGCACTTGTATGCGTTCCCAACGACAAAACGGATCGAATCGCTGTTTTTTAAACGCCTTCAAGTTCAATTTATAATCTTCGTATACGATAAAACGTTCCGATTTTTTATTTTTATATTTCGTAAAATATTTCTTGGCGTAATTGGTAGTAAACCAGTCGATGATACGAAGAGATATTCTGGATTCACCATTGATGATCACCAGCATTTTTTTAAGATTCGGTTCTTGGTTGTAAAATAACATGAGTTTGACCAACAATAGATTATTTTGGTCTAAAATTTCTTTGTTCATTAGTATTATATTTTTTAAATGTTTATATTGATTCTAAACGAATTAGTGTCAATTGTTTTGAAAATTTAAAATGTATATGGTTTTCGTTTCTTCGTTGTAAATTACAGCGTAAACAAGAAATACATGTATTGCTGCTGTAATGCCCGATATCATTGTTGAAACGTTCTAAAGACCATTGCGTCGGCGCTTTCTTGTGCGTATATAAAATACACAGGTCGGTCTTGCAATAATAACATCTTAAATCACAGTCGTATAGCTTTTGAATCAGTTCGTCGTAAGTAATGTGTAATTCTGGATTATATTTATGTTTTTTCTTATCTTGTTGCTTATACGAGTTATATTTTTTTCTGATTTCTCGTTCTAAATCAGGTTCGTTGTCTCCACAATATAGGGCGTGAAGCCCTACTTTTTGAAAAGATAAATCGTAAGACTCGTATATATTCTTTTTTAAATGCGTATCGAAGTTAATATGTCTCATATTATGAATTAAACATATTAAATATAGTATACTATGAATGAGTTAAAAAGCGAATGTAAAGAATATAATGCCTTAAATTATAGAACGTTGATTCATACGGGCTCTACCTTACACACCTCAAGCGTGGAAACGACCGAAGAATCTCTTTCGAATTTTCTAAACGCAGATATGGACAAAAACCGAAAAGGAATATGGTCTAAATTAACCAAAACCTCTAAGATTATTAAGATTAAAAAATATATTAAAGACATTAGTCAAAGTTATAATTTGACACCGGAAGAAGCCGCTAAAACGACCAATCTTCTTACTAAAATGATGGAACGAAAAAAGTTAAGTAAAAACAATGAATTGGTCTACAATCAAGAGAGTGGACACATTGAATCCATTCCAGGGCTTACGTTCAATAAAATCACCCGTTTATTTTCTTTGGTCGCGGATAAACCATCTACGTTAAAAGTGAAAAAAACAATAGATAAAATTGATTAAAAACAATCTATAATATTATAGATAATGTTTAACGACGAAATCTATAATGTTTTCTTGGACTGCCCACACCACCTTATCCACAATACGTTGGAATCCAGTGTAATCGTCTATTTAAAGGAGTTTGTCGCGGACTTTATGGACGAAGAAACTATCGATCGTTGGATAGAACACGACTTGGACGATTGTCTCAAAGAGTTAAAATTAAAACGGAGCTATCCTAGTTTTATTTCCACCATGGAGGAACAAATCGCCTTACGCCCTTCTATAAAAGAACATATAGAACACTTACAAGCCATGACTCAACCGGAACAGCGCACGGACGCTTGGTATGATTTTCGCGCGAACCATATCACCGCGAGCAATGCGTGGAAAGCTTATTCAGACAAAGAAAAGGTCCGTAACCAACTCATTTACGAAAAATGTAAACCATTAGAACCTAAGAAATACGGACCTTCGTTGAGTGAAACGCCTATGACTGGGGGTCATAAATACGAACCGCTTAGTGTAAACATATACGAATGGTTAAATGATACAACGATAAGCGAATTTGGTTGTATCGAACATCCAAAACATAGTTTCTTGGCGGCTTCACCTGACGGCATCGTGACGGGAGCCCATAATTACGGACGAATGATTGAAATAAAAAATGTGGTGAGCCGTGAAATCACAGGCATTCCTAAACACGATTATTATGTTCAAATGCAAATACAAATGGAAGTATGCGACTTAGACGATTGCGATTTTGTGGAGACAAAATTCACCGAATACGATTCATACGACGCATTTCTAAAAGATGGCTCATTTCATTTGTCTCACGATGAAAAGAGAAAAGGTATTATAAAAGTTTACATCATAAACGATGTATATGTATACGAATATATGGACTTGGATCATTTGTATCCGTTGGAATTTTTAGACGCCGAACCTAAAGAAGGATGGTTTAAGAATGTATATTGGAAATTGGAGGTCTATTCGTGTGTCTATGTGCCGAGATGTAAAGCGTGGTTTGATTTAACTTTGGAAGAGATAGAACACACTTGGACTACCATTTTAGACGAACGAGAAAATGGTTCTTATGTCTTGAGACAACCGACCAAACGCGTCAAAAAAGAAGAAGTTCATTTGGGTTGCTCCGTCACTGAAACGGACTTTGAACAATCCCTTTCTTAACGTGACTTCAACCGTTTGTCCAATTTACTCATATTACGAAAGATTTTTTTCAATAAAACATTCGTAGGGCGGCGACGTTTGGATTGTTCCCTCATAGTGTTTATCATTTTTTTTTTGCTAATGCGCGCTGCCTACTTTTGTCTCCGTTTTTTAATTGATTCGTTATAGTATTCATATTACGAGAGATTTTATTCAATAAAAATTTCGTAGGGCGGCGACGTTTGGATTTTTCCCTCATAGCGTTTATCATTTTTTTTTTTTTTAATGCGCGCCGCCTACTTTTGTCTCCGTTTTTAAATTGTTTCCTTATATTATTCATATTATTACCGATTCTGTTTAAGAGTAATTGTGTGGCGGGGGGCGCTTTTCGTTTACCCTCAGCACGAGCCAGTTTAAGACTATTCGATCTTTTTTTTAAAGAATTAAACATATTTTTTTTTTCATTTCTCGTTCGATTGATTCTATATTCCTTTATAGCGTTTTTTATTTCTTCAAACGGTTCAGTCTGTATTTCATTATTTATATTAGACTTGGCTTGTTTTAAACAAGCCTCTAAACTTACGCGTATCCCTTTTAATATTTCTATCAAATTTATGTAGGAGGTGCGATGCGATTGGCGCTCTTGGCTAAGAACATTATGCGCATAGTCTTTTAGTTTATCTTGTATTTTTTTTTCATACATATCGACCGTTTCACCCATTTGTTCTAATACTGGGATGATTTGTTCGTATTGAAACCCTTCGGGACGGTTCATCTCTTTCATTTTTTCTTCTAAATCATTTAGGAGACTATTTTTCATATCATGTATCATTTTTTCATATTCTATTAATCGATTTGGTGATTTGGATGCACGGTTTTCTGCGTGAAGAGAATGTATGGGTGTACGAACTATAGAACGACTAGTAGACGGATTCATATTGACCCTGGAATTTCTGCGCGATCTACGAAACATAGAAAATGGATTAAAAGACATATATATATATATAATATTTTAAACGCGCCCGACAAGTCGCTAAATAGTCTTGTAATATGGAGCAAGTGGACGTTAATCCATTAAAAGGAGTCATACTAAACCGATTAAGGTAAACGTATTTTATTTGAACATTTCCTTGTATATCAGATACACGTGATCGTCTAGGTAATTTATAAAAATTAAACGAATTACTTCCAATATCTATACGCGTGTTTTCATTCAACCAAATATTTGAACCCTAATGTAAATTAGAAAACAGAATCATCCACTTTAATTCGTTGGTAGTCCTTAAAATATTTTAATAAATTGACATTCGACGTTTGACATACTATATTTTATCAAAATGATTTCAATGGAATTGACTCCGTATTAAATCTTATACTGTTCATAGGAATGGAGAAAAACGCCTAGAATACACTTCGTCGCTTTTACGTATATCAATAAAAAGATATGAATCGCGGATCTTATACGTTCTGATAAGGATATAAAAACGAATATGTGATGCTTAATTCAATGTGCAGATGTTACAACGAGGAAATAGATTGACCGAATGTTGCTCTCAAATGGAGTGTAAAATTACATTGTAATAACCAGGTCGGGTGTCTAATTATAATTTTAGGTGACACACTACAGAAATTATAGAGAATTGTCCTGCTTGGAAGATTTAAATACGGAATACCATTAATGATTGGACATAATTGTCGTCTTTCTTTTACCCCTTAACCATTCGCCATCATAGATTAAATTCCCGTTTTTGTCATATTCTTTACCTTTGCCTTGACGCACGTTATTGACCCATTCGCCGTCATATTCGGTTTGTCTATGAGCGTATTTTATTTCATTTACATAATATTTTTTACCTAAACCGTGGCGTTTATGATCCTTCCAATGTCCATAATAATCTAATTCATTGTTTATGTATAATTTACCTTTTCCTGAAAATTTACCAATTGAACAGGTTCCATCGTATAGAAAGACGCCCACATACCGTTTGCCTTCCATAAAATTGCCCCCTGACCAACGTCCATCCAATCGTATGTTCCCGTTTTCATAATATTCTTTGCCGTGCATGTTATATTTGTCTTTTACCCATGTGCCTTCGTATTTTAATTCTCCTGTTTCATAATATTCTTTACCTTGTCCTTCACGAAATGGTCCTTTAAATTCGCCTTCGTATTTTAATTCTCCTGTTTCATAATATTCTTTGCCTAGGCGATTCGTATGAGTCATCCGTATTTTATTATGATCATCGGGATAATAAGCTATGGTATGCACGCCATCATTCGCATATTTTAATCGTCCATTTTCGTAATATTCTTTGCCTTTTTTGTAATATTCAGTACCTGGTCCTTCATATTCGCCTTCGTATTTTAAGAATCCTTGGAAGTAATATTCTTTACCCTTTTTAAAAATACCATCTTCGTATGCGCCTTTGTATTTTAATTGTCCATTTATAAAATATTCTTTACCCATTTTGTATTCACCTTTTTCGTATTCACCTTCGTATTTTAATTGTCCATTTATAAAATATTCTTTACCCATTTTGTATTCACCTTTTTCGTATTTACCTTCGAAACATAATTCTCCTGTTTTATAATATTCTTTGCCTTTGACGAGAATAAACTCATCAGCTGAATAAAATTCATTGTCTGAGATACGTTTCGCCACATCGTCATAATCCATTAGGACGCATGTACCAATATAATATAATGTTCCATCGTCGTAATAACGACTCATTTGACCAGACGAATCATAGTCCACATCTATTGTCCCGTTTTCGTGATAGAATGTGAACTGGTTACGATTCAATTCACATTCTAATATTCCGTGTTCATAGTATTTTACATAATTCTGAACAATATTAATTCCGCCAATGGACTTGTTTTAAAACGAACACAGGCTTCGC
>FUWD012815302.1_pt1 | contig 48712 bp, 43 predicted proteins | sample 1063281 | NCBI WGS metagenome assembly FUWD01 (sample SAMEA79048168, study PRJEB19326) | metagenome | biome: marine | reverse complement strand
GTCACAACACATCTCGGTGAGCTCAAGGCATACGCCCACAGCCGTGAAGGCGTGGTGAACGGCGCTATGGAGTTCGACCGACGCGCTCTGGAGCCGACTTTCCGCTTTATCAAGGGCGTGCCGGGCAGTAGTTTCGCATTTGCCATGATGCAGCGGATGGGATTTCCACCGGCCATGGTTCGGGAGGCCGAATCCGCCATCGGCGATGGGCACCGGGGCCTGGAGGAACTGCTCGAGGACCTGCAGGAGCTCCTGGCCTCCAACCGCTTGCGCCATCTGGAGCTTGAGGCGCAGTCGTCACATATTCTTTTGAGGGAGCAGGATGTCGCCGAAGCCGAACGCATGTTCCGGCGACGGGATCGGGAGCAGAAACAGAAGGCCTCGAGGGAACTCCAACGGGAACTTGAGCGGGCCCGCCGCGAAATCCGCGATATCCTTTCTGAAGCAAAAGCGGCGGCTGGAGATCCGCGTGCCGTGCAGGAGGCCCGTCGCAGGCTGGCCTCAAGAGCCAGTGAGGCTGAAAAGAAAGATGCCCTGCTCCGGGAGGCCGCCGCCCCGCCCCTCGACCGGAGCATCCGTCCCGGGGACCTTGTCCGGCTCCTGGATACTTCGGCATCCGGGGAGGTCGAAAGCCTCAGGGGTGACATGGCCGTCGTACTTTGCGGTACCTTCCGTCTCACCACATCACTGGCGAACCTCGAGAAAACATCGAAGCGGCAGGTCCGCAAGGCCGTCGTCGCCCCGGCCCCCCGTTCCGTGGGATGGACCGCTACTGCTTCCCCTGTCGAATCCACCACGCTCGACCTGCGGGGCCTGACCGGCGACGAAGCCGCCCCGAAAATCGAGCGGTTCCTCGACGCCCTCCGGCTCAACCGCATCGCGCGCGCTACCATCATCCACGGCATGGGTACCGGTGCTCTCCGCCGACGCACCGAAGAGGTGCTTCACGACCATCCCCATGTCCATTCCTGGCGATTGGGAGGGCAGGGTGAAGGGGGTTCGGGAGTGACTGTCGTCACGCTCGCCTGAAAAGGGAAAAACGGGCCGGAACCCCTTCTTCCGAAAAGAATTAAATTTTGGTATCTTGATTGCAACTATTGTCATTGCCGCCTGTCCTTCCGGTGGTATCCACTGATTCAACCGATTTCATCCCTTGAAAGCACAGCAGGAGAGCTTCCTCACCATACCGAACCAGCTGACGGTCCTTCGTATACTGCTTGTCCCCGTGTTTGTCCTGCTTCTCTTGCAGGATGATGCGTTCCTCAAGCTTCTCGGGGTGATTGCATTCACGGTGGCCAGCCTGACCGATCTTTATGATGGATGGCATGCCCGCCGGTTCAATGTCGTGACCCGGATCGGCGCGTTTCTTGATCCGCTCGCCGACAAACTGCTCATTACGGCGGCTTTCCTCGTTTATGTGTGGATGGGTTACATCTCCCTCTGGATGGTGGTGCTTGTCATCGTGCGCGATGTGGTGGTGACGGCGCTGAGGAGTTGGGCGGAGTTCCGGGACCATCCTGTTGTGACCTCCAGGCAGGCCAAGTACAAGACGCTTTTCCAGAATCTGTTCGCTTACCTTGTGATGGTGCTGATCTTTCTGAAAGAGGCGGCACTCTTCGGCAGAGGATCCTCTGAGGCGATTCTCCGCTTTCTTTCCTCCAACGCCCTCGACTGGATCATGTTTGCCGTGACGGTGGTGACGGTTGCAACGGGCGTGTCCTACCTTATAGACAACTGGCAGGTCATTACCGGAAAGCATGAATAAAGCAGCTGAGGGGACACTGTTGCGGGTCGCCCGGGTGCTTTCGACCTGTTTTTTTGTCGGGTATTTTCCACTTGCTCCCGGGACGCTCGTCAGTGCTCTTGCCGTTCTGCTCTATCTCTTTGTTCCCGTTCTGCAGGATCCGGTTGTTCTGGCCGGGGGAGTGCTCCTCTCAGCGGTGCTCGGTGTATGGTCCGGTGGCCTCATGGAAGAGTCAGCCGGCCTGGATCCTTCCGAGGTGACGATTGACGAGCTGTCCGGCCAGTGGCTTGCGCTTCTTCTTCTGCCGGCAGGGCCTGTCCCCGCCCTGCTCGCGTTTCTTTTTTTCCGTCTCTACGATATCCTCAAGCCCGGGCCCGTCGACATGGCCCAGCGTCTTCCCGGCGGATGGGGCATCATGGCCGATGACCTTCTTGCAGGCCTTTTTGCCAATGTCTCTGTCCGGCTGGTCCTTCTTCTTGTGCCGGCTCAGTGGGCGGGCTTCCTGTAGAACTCTTTCACTTTTTCAGCTATCCCCGCCGCATCAAGGCCGGTCTCCCGGTAGAGGTCCCGCATGCTGCCGTGGGTCACGAACCGGTCGGGCAGGCCTATTTTCAGGAGTGGAGTCTTTTTCGGTGATGACGCCAGATGATCGCTGACAGCGCTGCCGAGTCCACCGAGGATGCTGTTTTCCTCAATCGTGACAATATGGGTTGCCGATGCAGCAAGCCGGTCGATGAGGGCGGTATCGAGCGGCTTGAGGAACCGCATGTCGATGATGTCGGGTTTGATGCCCTCCGCTTCAAGCAGCGCCGCTGCCTCAACTGCCGCCTGCACCATGGAGCCGATGGCAAAAAGAACCGGGCCGGTTCCTTCCCTGATGATCCGTCCTCTGCCTGTGTCGAGCCGGGTGAAGTCTTTCTGGAGCGGTCCTCCGCCGCTGCTGCCCCTCGGGTAGCGGATGGCTACAGGTCCTTCAATGTGGTAAAGGGCGGTATGAAGCATATCGCGCAGTTCCTGGGCGTCAGAAGGGGCCATGATGGTGAGGCCCGGGACTGCATGGAGGTAGGAGAGGTCGAAGGCGCCGTGATGGGTCGGCCCGTCTTCACCGACGAGGCCCGCCCGGTCGATGGCAAATACCACATGGAGGCTCTGCAGGGCAACATCATGGATGAGCTGGTCGAGGGCCCGTTGCAGAAAGGTCGAGTAGATGGCACAGACCGGTTTCAGCCCTTCGACAGCAAGGCCTGCGGCGAAAGTGACTGCATGGCCTTCGGCGATTCCGACGTCATAAAACCGGTCCGGTGCGGCTTTCTGGAACAAATCGAGCGAGGTGCCGCTCGGCATGGCGGCCGTGATGGCTGTGATGGTCGGGTCTTTCAGAGCCATTTCCACCAGCGCCTCTCCGAAGACTTCCTGGTATTTCGGCGGATCGGGCTCGCCCGTTTTCTTTGCCGTTACGCCGGTTGTCGTATCAAATCCTCCACTGTGCGCGTGCCAGCTGCTCTGATTTTCTTCTGCCGGAAGGAATCCCTTGCCTTTTGTTGTGACGACATGGAGCAGTTTGGGGTTGGGGAGTTCGTGCATCTCTTTGAGTGCGCGTACGAGGCGTCCCATGTCATGACCGTCGATCGGCCCGAAGTATCGGAGACCGAGGGCCTCGAAGAAGGCTCCCGGGGTGAGCGCTGCTTTCATGCCGTCCTCAAGCCGGCGGAGGGCGTTCTTCGCGCCCTCGTGGTTGAGCAGCGACATTGAGTTCCACAGAAGCCGCCGTGCCTTGTTGTATGTCTTGTTGAGGGTGATGTCGACAAGGTGGTTCTTGAGTCCGCCGGTGCTCGGTGAGATGGCCATCTGGTTGTCGTTCAAAATGACGAGCACGTCGCTTTTCAGGTCTCCGAGGTGGTTCATGGCTTCAAAGGCCATGCCGCCGGTCATGCTGCCGTCACCGATGACGGCCACCATTTTTTCCTTGCCTCCCTTCAGGTCCCTTCCTGCCGCCATGCCCGCCGCTGCTGAGATGGAGGTTGATGCGTGTCCGGTGCCGAATGCATCGTGCGGGCTTTCATGGATTTTAGGGAAGCCGGCGATGCCGCCGTATTTCCGGTTGGTCTGCATCATGTTGCGCCGGCCGGTCAGCATTTTATGGATATATGCCTGGTGTCCCACGTCCCAGACGATCCGGTCCTCTTCGGTATCATAGACATGGTGAAGCGCAACGGTCAGTTCGGTGACGCCGAGACTGGATGCGAAATGCCCGCCGTTCAGGGCGATGAGCTCGATCAGCTCCTGACGGCACTCGTCGGCAAGCTGTTGCAGCTGCTTCGTCGTGAGTTTTTTGAGGTCGCGCGGGGAGTTGATCCGGTCAAGGATAGGGCGTGTGTCGTTCATGGCGCTGGGGGTTTCAGATGCCGGTTGCCTGCATGAGGACGCTGCGTTCGGGCCTCGGCCCGTCAAGTTCGACAAAGAAGATCGACTGCCACCGGCCGAGCATGAGCTTGCCTTCCGAGAACGGAATGGTTTCGGTGGTGTTCATGAAGAGCCCGAGAAGATGGGAGTGCGCGTTGTCGCGACCGTCAATCGGCTGGAGGTTGTGGAGATAGTTTCCGTCTCTCGGCGCAAGGCGCTTGAGGAACGTTTCGATGTCCTCCAGCAGCCGCTCTTCCCGTTCATTGATGTTGAGGCACGCGGTGGTGTGGCGGCTGACGAGGGTGAGGAGTCCGTCCTGAAGGCCTGAAGCAGCTACGGCATCCTCTGCCGCCCGGGTGATGTCGATGATCTCGATCGGCTTATCGGTACAAAGTTCCAGTGTCGTTCTATGGATACGCATGATGGAGATGGTTGCCGGCGTTGTTCGGGTTTTCTTGCGCTTAGAAGGTTATCGCGACTGCTTCGTGCGGAGCGAGGCGCACCTGCATGACCTGGCCGGACAGGTGGGGCGCTGCGGTCCTGTTCCCGTGTGCGGTGCTGAGGATGCCGATCTGGTTTCGCTCCACCGGTTCGAGCGCGGGGTGCGTTACATCGAAGGCGATTCCTGTGGAACCGAAGTTGGCAAGTACGAAGGCGTGGCGTTCCGTGGTGAAACGGTGGAACCCTATGCAGTGAGTGTGGTTCGAGCCCTGGAGGTCGAGCCATTCGATCTGTCCTTCCTGAAACGCAGGGTCGCGCTGCAGGATGAAGAGTTTCCGGTAGAGGTCGGCGAGGTCCCGGTCTGCGTGCTCAGGCGCCTGGTGGATGAGCTGCACAGGGATTTTGTGGCGGTACCCGTCCATCTGGTCCTGGTGCACGAGGTGCATGCCGGGTGCCATGAGACACCAGAGTGCTGCGGCGCGGTTGTTCAGCCCCATCTTGTCTGCGGCTCTCGGTTCGTCGTGGTTCTCGATGAAGCGGCAGAGGTGCTGCTGGTAGCTCCACTGGGCCTGCATGTGGCCTTTCAGCTTTTCGACGTTGACCGGAGCACTGGCGAGGTAGTCGTAGAAGGGCTTGTCGTAGGTGAAGTCGAATCCCTGCTGCTGCAGTTCCCACTCCTTGTTCCAGTATGATTCGGCCAAAAACGTGAACTTCGGATGGCGTGCCTTGACGGCGGCGATTGCCGGGCCCCAGAACTCCTCCTTCATATGCCCGCTGAGGTTCTTCCATGTGGTGTTGAACACGCTTTTCAGCACCAGCATGGCAACGTCGCAGCGGACGGCGTCGCAGAGTTCGCTGATTTTCAGGAGGTTCCCTGTCATCATCGCATGCGTCGCGGGGTTGGCGTAGTTGATCTGCAGGGTATCGGTCCATGCCGGGAAGTAGGGGTCGCGGCCATAGGCGAGGTATTTTCCCTGTGCATATTCGAAGCTGGAGCCGGGGTCATGGCTGCGTTCTGCCGGCGAGACGGAGATGAAGAACTCCGGGTGGGCCGGAAGCCACTGGTTGTCAAGCGCCAGATGGTTAGGCACGAAGTCGAGCATGAGGCGGATGCCGTAATGGGCAAGCTTCTCGCGGAACAGGAGCAGTTCGTCATGCCCACCGAGCGCCTCGTTGACGGTGTAGGAGGGGATGGAATAGGGAGAAGACGCTATGTCGGCCGGCTGGAGTGATGGAAGATGCTCGAGCAGCGAGGCCCTGAGGTCGGGGTGCGAGGTGGCTATGGCCCGGCTGTACTCGCTGGGTTTCCATACACCCATGAGCCACACCATGTCGAATCCCGATTCGGAGAAGAATCGGAACTCACTGTCCGGAACGGTGCCGAGGGTGACGGGATGGTTGTTGAGACGGCCGAGCTTCTGCAGCCAGATCCGTGTATTGATTTCGTAGACGAGTGGGAACATCGGTTGTTGCAGTGTTAAATGAGCATGGCCCTGTACTTCAATATAGCAACTCCGCAGCAACTCCCGTAGAGAATTGCCTCATTCAGGTTCCTTATGAAGTGAAAAACATCCTTATGCCGGGATGCCCTAAAAAGTTGTAAAAAGGGTATACTTATACGAACTTCAACGGGCGGCGCCCTCACCGGCTTGTCCGCCTCCATCAACAACACGTCCGAACCGTTTTGACCGACTTTTTACGCGATCTCAGCCCGGTGCAGCGAAGCGCCGTCAGCGCAACCGAAGGACCCGTCATGGTGCTGGCCGGTGCCGGCTCCGGCAAGACCCGGGTGATTACCTACCGCATTGCACACCTGATCGGGACCAAAGGTGTCCCTTCAGGGAACATTCTCGCACTGACATTCACCAACAAGGCCGCAGGCGAAATGCGCCACCGCGTTGATGCCCTTCTCGGGCCGGGTGCTTCTTCCGGGCTTTGGATCGGCACGTTCCATTCCGTTTTCGCCCGCCTGCTCCGCGACTACATAGACCGGCTTGGCTACAGCCGGAGTTTTTCAATATTCGATTCCGACGACAGCAAGAGCCTGATCCGCCAGTCGATGACGGAGCTCGGCATCCAGCAGGACTCCGTGCCGGTCAACACGGTGCAGGGTCTCATCAGCCGCGCCAAAAACAGTTTTATCCTGCCCTCCGAGTTCCATCGGAGTGCTCTGGACTACAACCAGCAGAAGGCCGCTCTTGTCTATGAGCTCTACACGAGGAAGCTCAGGGAGAACAACGCCCTTGACTTCGACGACCTGCTCATTAAACCGCTCGAGCTGTTCCGGGAGCACCCCGATGTGCTTCGTGAACTGCAGGAGATGTTCCGTTACATCCTCATCGACGAGTACCAGGACACAAACCGCGCGCAGTACCTGGTGACCAAGCAGCTTGCAGAGCGCTACCGCAACATTTTCGTTGTCGGCGACGATGCGCAGTCCATCTACTCCTGGCGCGGCGCCGACATTTCCAATATCCTGAACTTCCAGGACGATTACCAGGAGTCGGAGACTTTCAAGCTTGTTGACAACTACCGCAGCACCGCCACCATCCTTGCTGCGGCCAACAGCGTGATCAGCCGCAACAGCCGCCAGATCAAAAAAGAGCTGGTGGCGCAGGGCGTCAAGGGCGACCCGCTTACCCTTATTGAGGCATACAATGAACGCAACGAAGCCGAAAAGGTAGGGGAGCGGATACTCTCGATGCACCGCGAAAAGGGGCTCGAATTCCGCAGCTTTGCAGTTTTCTACCGGACCAACGCCCAGTCCCGCGTGCTCGAAGACGCCATGCGCCAGAGCAGGATACCCTATAAAATCTTCGGCAGTGTCTCCTTCTATAAACGTCGCGAGATCAAGGACGCCGTCGCCTACCTGCGTTTCATCCAGAACGACCGCGATGGGGAATCGCTCCTGCGCATCATCAATTTTCCGCCTCGAAAGATCGGTGAGGTCAGCATCACAAAGTTGCGCCAGTTTGCCGATGAGCATGGACTGACACTGTACGAAGCCATACGCTCTGCCGCTGATGGCGGGTTCCCGCAACGCCTGCTCACTGCCCTCGGCTCCTTCTCCGCGGTGATTGAGAAACTCAGGGAAACGGCAATGGAGGGTACTGTCTACGATGTGCTCAACGAACTTTTCGAACTTACAGCCATTCCCTCGCTGCTTCAGGCCGAGAACACGCCCGAATCGCTGGCCCGCCATGAGAACCTGCAGGAACTGCTCTCCATGGCGCGCGACTTTTCGGATCACAACCCCGATCGGGGCTCACTCGGCGATTTCCTCGAGAACATCGCTCTGGCATCCGACTACGACGAGACTCAGGAGTCCGACAACTTCGTCTCACTCATGACGGTTCACGCCTCGAAAGGTCTGGAGTTTCCCGTAGTCTTCATCACCGGCCTCGAGGAACGGCTTTTCCCGCTCAACTGTTTCGAGCCCGAACAGCTCGAAGAGGAGCGTCGGCTGTTCTATGTGGCGGTTACGAGAGCTCGTGAAAAGATTTTCCTCTCCTGGGCCCAGAGCCGATATCTCTACGGCCAGCCGCAGCACTGCCTGCGTTCGAAGTTTATCGGCGAGATTGACCAATCGGTTCTTCTGGGTGAAGGCGGACGCGCCGTGTCGCACGGCGGAGCATCATTACCGGTATCTTCTTCCGCTTCCGCTCCTGTCCGGCGTCCTGCTCTGCCCGGCAACCATGCAGCACCGGCAGCCGTGCGCCCCGCAACCGGCGGGATGCAGAAGGGCTCGAAGGTTCACCATGCGGTTTTTGGTCCCGGCACCGTCGTGGAACTGCAGGGGAAGGGCTCGCAGCAGAAGGCAAGGATCGCATTTCGGAGCGCAGGGGAAAAGACGCTTATGGTCCAGTATGCGAACCTGAAAATCGTTCCATAAACGATGGATATGACGCATTCTTTCCCGTTATTGATCGTTATTGATCGTTATTAATCGTTATTGATCGTAGTTATTGACCGTAGTTGTTCATACTCGCATTGCCAGAGTATTCCGGCCGGGGAACTTCCTCTGCCCCCAATCCTAAACGCACGAGAACCATGAGGATCCTTTTCGGTGTCCAGGGAACCGGAAACGGCCATATCAGCCGGAGCAGGGAGCTTGTCAGAAAGCTGAAGGAAGACGGTCATGACGTCGAGGTCATCGTCAGCGGCCGCAAAGAGGATGAACTGCGCGAGATCGAGGTTTTCGAGCCCTACCGTGTGATGAAGGGGATGACCCTTGTTACCTATCGGGGAAAGCTGAACTACATGGAAACCATGTTCCAGCTTGATTTCAGCCGCCTGATGGCCGATGTCCTCACCCTTGATACCGCGGGCCTTGACCTCATCATCACCGACTTCGAGCCGATCACCTCCATGGCGGCGCGTATCCGCAACGTTCCTTCGCTGGGTTTCGGCCATCAGTATGCATTCCGGTATGCCATTCCTGAGACGAGAGGGAATATTTTTGAGAAGTATACCCTCCTTAATTTCGCTCCGGCCCGTTATAATGCCGGCCTGCACTGGCATCATTTCAATCAGCCGATCTTTCCTCCCGTCATTCCATCAACACTCTACGGTGCCGCTGCACCGGAACCCGTGAAGGGCAAAATCCTCGTCTATCTGCCGTTCGAGGAGATTGACGATGTCACGGCCTTCATTTCCGGGTTCGAGGACTACGATTTTCATATCTACGGGAAGGTCACCGAGGACAGCGACAGGGGAAACCTGCATTTCAGGGCCTATTCGCGTGAGGGGTTCCTCCGTGACCTCACGGAGTGTTCCGGTGTTGTATGCAACGCAGGCTTCGAGCTGCCGGGCGAGGCCCTGCACCTTGGCCGCAAGCTCCTGCTCAGGCCCCTCGACGGACAGATCGAACAGGGTTCGAACGCTATGGCCATGGAGCAGCTCGGCTACGGCATGGCCATGCATGCGCTTGACCGGAAGATACTTGGTGAGTGGCTTGAACAACCGGGGCGCAAGCCCCTCCGCTACGCCCGCACGGTCGATTACATCTCTGAGTGGATCTCAGGCGGCCGGTGGGATGATCTTTCGCATTTTGCCGGCGCTGCATGGCGCGACAAGGGGTGATGATGGTGAGTATGATGCAGTTCAGGGACCTCGTTGTCCGCAGCCGGAGCATCCGGCGATTCGACGAGAGCGTTGCCGTCAAGGACGGGGTGCTCCGCGGTCTGGTGGAGCTGGCCTGCTATGTGCCTTCACCAAAGAACCTCCAGCCGCTGAAGTTCATTGCCCTTAGTGATCCCGACCGTTCGAGGGCCCTGTTTCCTCTCCTGTCATGGGCTGGCTACCTTGCCGACTGGCCGGGTCCCGAAGCGGGGGAGCGACCTTCAGCCTGCATCGTCATGCTCGGCGATACCTCAATTGCCAGTGAGTTTTCCATCGACAGCGGCATCGCCGCCGAGGTCATCATGCTCGGTGCTGCCGCAGAGGGCCTCGGCGGCTGCATCATCGCCTCCATTGACCGGCCCGCCCTCCGGAGCCTGCTCCATATTCCCGACCGCTACCAGATACTGCAGGTCCTTGCGCTCGGCAAGCCGCTCGAAACGGTGGTGATCGACCAGATCGGCGAAGGAGACCCGGTCAGCTACTACCGGGACCTGAACGGGGTTCACCATGTACCGAAGCGGATGCTTGCGGACATTCTTCTTGATTTCAGCGATGATCCCTCTTGACGCCCTCCTGAAAGCGTATCGTGAAGGGTTCTTCCCTATGGCTGATTCTTCCGACGGCCAGCTCTACTGGTGCCGTCCCGAGATGCGGGCGCTTTTCCGGCTGGAAAGCTACCGCCCTTCGCGCGATGTTCTTCGTCTCCAGCGCCGGGGGGAGTACTCGGTCTCCATCGACACGGATTTCGAGGCCGTAATCCGGGCCTGTGCTGCCCCGAGGAAAGATGATCCGGAAACCTGGATTTCAGAAGAGATCGTTGAAACCTACATACGCCTCTATGAGCTTGGTCTTGCCCACAGTGTCGAATGCCGCTACCGGGGGGAGCTTGCAGGCGGCCTTTACGGCATCGCCATCGCGGGGGCGTTCTTCGGGGAATCGATGTTCTTCCGCCGCTCATACGCTTCCCAGGTGGCGCTCTGGCATCTGGTCTGCCATCTCAGGCTGAAAGGATACCTGCTTCTCGATGCCCAGATCATTAACCCCCATCTCCATCGACTCGGGGCTGTGGAAGTGCCGCACGACGAATACATGCGGCTGCTCGAGGAAGCGCTCCGCAAAAAGACCGCTTTTCTCTGAGACGGGAAAGTGGTACCTTACGGGACTATAATTTTTGCGCCATCAAACCGTGGAGCGGCCTATGCTGTCGAGGGATTTAACAGAAAACCAGCCTAAAACCCGGGTCATCATATACTCCGGTAAAGGCGGAACGGGCAAGACCACCATATCCTCCTGTACAGCCGTGGCTCTTGCGCGGTCTGGCAAGCGGGTCCTCATCATGTCGTCCGACCCCGCGCACTCGCTCTCCGATGTCTTCGACCTCCGAATCAGCCGCAACGACCCCCAGAAAATCGAAGAGAACCTCTACGGTCTCGAGGTCGATACGGTGTACGAGCTGAAGAAGAACATGTCGGGCTTCCAGAAGTTCGTCTCCACCTCCTATCAGAACAAGGGGATTGACAGCGGAATGGCCTCGGAGCTGACCACCCAGCCAGGCCTTGACGAAATCTTCGCACTCAGCCGTCTTCTCGACGAGGCACAGTCCGGCAAGTGGGACGCCGTCGTGCTCGACACTTCCCCGACCGGCAACACGCTCCGTCTTCTGGCCTATCCCGAGATCATCATCGGCGGCAACATGGGCAAGCAGTTCTTTAAGCTCTACAAGAGCATGTCTTCGCTCGCACGTCCTCTCTCCGGCACATCCATTCCTGACGACGACTTTTTCAACGAGGTCAATGTGCTGCTCAAGCAGATGGAGGACATCAACCAGTTCATCCTCAGCCCCGAGGTTACGTTCCGCCTCGTTCTGAACCCCGAAAAGCTCTCGATTCTGGAGACGAAACGGGCATACACCTTCGTGCATCTTTACGGTATCAACATCGACGGCATCGTCATCAACAAGATCCTTCCGACATCGAGGACCGTCGGTGAGTACTTCGAGTTCTGGGCCGACCTGCACAGCAAGTATCTGATGGAAATCGACAACTCGTTCTATCCCACACCGGTTTTCCGCTGCCACCTGCAGCGCACCGAGCCAATCGGGCCCGATGCCCTCTACGGCATCAGTGAGATGGTGTTCGGAGAGCAGGCGCCTGACAAGATCTTCTACTCGGGAAAGAATTTCTGGATCGAGACGAAGCGTAGCGAGCTCACCAAGGACCACCGTGAAATCCTTTGCATCAAGATCCCCTTCCTGAAGGATGCAGAAGAGGTGACGGTGGATCGTATGGGCACCGACATCGTCGTCGCCATCGACCGCGCCCAGCGCATAATTACCCTGCCGAGGGCGCTCTACAGTCTTGAGATGGAGAAGTTTGTCCGAGAAGACAGCCTGCTGCGGGTCATTTTCCGTGAAATTCCGGTCGACAAGGAAGAATCCGAGCTTAACGTCAACCGCAACGTGCTTGACAAGCTCCGCTCGCTACGGAGAATGAAGATCTGACGGGCGTTTCCGGGGTCTGGCGATAAAATTTGAAGCGAAACTTTTAAGTTTTACACGGAAACTCGTATCTTCATTGTTTGAAATATTGAAATAAGGGGCTCTCCCCCCATTTTTTGTTAAAGAACCAGCTTATATCATGTCCGAGAACGCGCACTATGGTCTTTTGAAAGGGAAGAAAGGAATTGTTTTCGGCCCGCTTGATGAAAGCAGCATCGGGTGGCAGATTGCAGTCCACGCCCACAGGGAAGGTGCCAGCATAGCTATTTCGAACGTTGCCGCAGCAATGCGTTTCGGCAACACCGATGAGCTTTCGGCTCTCTGCGGCAACGCCCCGGTCATTGTCTGCGACGCTTCCAAGAACGAGGATGTCGACAGCTGCTTTCGCGAACTGAAAGAGAAGCTCGGAAAGGTTGATTTCATCGTGCACTCCATCGGCATGTCGCAGAACATCCGCAAGCAGCTTCCTTACGAGGAGCTGAACTACGAGTGGTTCATGCGCACCCTTGACGTTTCAGGTCTTTCGCTCCACAGGCTAGTCTCCTACGCCCTGAAGAACGACGTACTCAACGATGGTGCCAGTGTACTGGCTCTCTCCTATATCGCATCGCAGCGCAACTACTGGACATACTCCGATATGGGCGACGCAAAGTCGCTTCTCGAGTCGATCGTCCGCAGCTACGGGCCCCGGCTAGCCCGCCGCGGTATCCGCATCAATACGATTTCGCAGAGCCCGACCTACACCAAGGCAGGCAGCGGCATCCCCGGATTCGAAAAAATGTTCGAGTACAGCGACCTCATGTCGCCGCTCGGCAACGCTTCCGCTGTGGAGTGTGCCGAATATGCCATGACCATTCTCAGCGACCTTTCCCGCAAGGTCACCATGCAGAACCTGTTCCATGACGGCGGCTACAGCTCCATGGGTGCAACCATTCCCATGATCAAGCTTGCCCACGAAGTACTCAACGACAAGGAACTCGCCGAACGGGTCGGTCTTGAGGATTTCAAGCCTGCCAAGTGATTTTTGAGGGGGCCGCCGGGTTTCGGCAGCCCCCCTTGTTCCAGTTATTCCAATGTTTTTCAGCTGATCATGCTTCACGGGAGGGTCCCTTCCGTGTTGGTCTTTTATTCCGTTTTCGATGGCTTTCCACCAGTGCTGCTTTCACCGTTTAAAACAGTGACATCAGCCTTGGCGGAGCGTGTGTTTTTTTCTGCAGTTCCCGTAACCAACCATTCAATAAAACGACAATAGAGATGGCAAAAACCGCTACAATCATTTATACCAAGATCGACGAGGCTCCGGCGCTTGCAACCTACTCCCTTCTGCCTGTGATCAAGGCCTTCGCCAAGGGTACCGGCGTCGAGGTTGAAACCAGGGACATCTCCCTTGCCGGTCGAATCCTCGCCAATTTCCCGGACAGCCTGACCGAAACCCAGCGCATCCCCGACTACCTTGCCGAGCTCGGTGAACTTGCCCTGAAGCCCGAGGCCAACATCATCAAGCTTCCGAACATCAGCGCGTCCATTCCGCAGCTTAAGGCAGCCATCAAGGAACTGCAGTCGCAGGGCTACAGCTTACCCGAATACCCCGAAGCACCCTCCACCGATGCCGAAAAAGAGATTCAGAAGCGTTACGCCAAGGTTCTTGGCAGCGCCGTTAACCCGGTGCTCCGTGAGGGCAACTCCGATAGGCGCGCTCCGCTATCCGTCAAGGAGTATGCCAAGAAGAATCCGCACAAGATGAGCGCGTGGTCGGCAGACTCCAAAGCCAGTATCGCCTGCATGTCGTCGGGTGACTTCTACGGCAGCGAGAAATCGGTCACCATGCCTTCAGCAGACAACCTCCGCGTCGAGTTTGCTGGTGCCGACGGCTCAACGACCGTCATGAAAGAGAGCACCCCGGTTCTTGCCGGTGAGGTCATCGACTCTGCCGTCATGAACGTCAACGCGCTCCGCAGCTTCTATGCACAGCAGATCGACGAGACCAAAAAGAACGGTTCGCTGCTTTCGCTGCACCTGAAGGCCACCATGATGAAGATTTCCGATCCCGTCATGTTCGGCCATGCAGTCACCGTGTTCTACAAGGACGTGTTTGAAAAGCATGCCGACGTCATCAGGGAACTCGGCGTCAACGTCAATAACGGCCTCGGCGACCTGTACCTGAAGATCCAGAACCTTCCCGAAGCCAAAAAGGCCGAAATCGAAGCCGACATCCAGGCAGTCTATGCCACCCGTCCGGCTCTGGCCATGGTCGACAGTGACAAGGGCATTACCAACCTCCATGTTCCCAACGACATCATCGTCGACGCTTCCATGCCGGTCGTCATCCGCGATGGCGGAAAAATGTGGGGACCCGACGGTCAGCTCCATGACACCACGGCCATGATTCCCGACCGCTGCTACGCCACCATGTATCAGGCCATGATCGAGGACTGCAAGAAAAACGGTGCCTTCAATCCTTCAACCATCGGCAGCGTGCCGAACGTAGGCCTCATGGCGCAGCAGGCCGAGGAATACGGTTCCCACAACAAAACATTCTTTGCTCCTGCATCGGGTACCGTCCGCGTTCTTGACGCTGCGGGCAACGTCGTCATGGAGCAGCCGGTGGAAACCGGTGATATTTTCCGCATGTGTCAGGCCAAGGATGCTCCGATCCGCGACTGGGTGAAGCTCGCTGTTTCCAGAGCCCGCGCAACCGGTGCACCGGCCATCTTCTGGCTCGACAGCAACCGCGCCCACGATGTGCAGCTGATTGAAAAAGTTACCCGCTACCTGAAGGAGCATGACACCGCAGGGCTCGACATCCGCATCATGAACCCGGTTGATGCCATGTGCTTCTCGCTTGAGCGTTTCAGGGCAGGTCAGGACACCATTTCGGTGACCGGCAACGTGCTTCGCGACTATCTGACTGATCTCTTCCCGATCATCGAACTCGGCACCAGCGCCAAGATGCTCTCCATCGTCCCGCTCATGCAGGGTGGCGGTCTTTTCGAAACCGGTGCAGGCGGCTCCGCTCCGAAGCACGTGCAGCAGTTCCAGAAAGAGGGTTACCTCCGCTGGGATTCGCTCGGCGAATTCTCCGCGCTTGCCGCTTCGCTTGAGCACCTTGCCGGTGCATTCAGCAACCCGAAGGCCCAGGTTCTTGCCGACACCCTTGATACCGCGATCGGAAAGTTCCTGGACAACAGGAAGTCTCCAGCCCGCAAGGTCGGCCAGATCGACAACCGCGGCAGCCACTTCTACCTTGCATGCTACTGGGCCGAGGCGCTTGCCGCACAGTCGGCCGATGCTGACATGCAGGCCCGCTTCAAGCAGGTCGCAGCAGACCTCGCCTTCAACGAGGCGAAGATCAATGAAGAGCTGATTGCAGCACAGGGCAGCCCTGTCGACATGGGTGGATACTACCATCCCAACGAAGAGGCAACCACGAAAGCGATGCGCCCGAGCGCAACCTTCAACGCCATCATCGACGCGATGTAATCATCCCCGTTGATAGAGAGCAGTGCTCCTATGGAGCAGAAAAACCCGGTTTCCAGCCGGGTTTTTCTGCTTTCAGGGGTAGGCTGTCCTTCAGATTCCGCTCTTCCCTTCGTACCTTATGAATCTAGGCGAGGAGACCCCCAACGGAAAACAAAAGGACGGTACAGCATGGCAGCAAAAACCCTCAAGGTGATGTTCATCGGCGACGTGATTGGTACGCCGGGCCTGAAAATGGTCGGGTTGATGCTGAAGGGGTTCATCAATGCCCATCAGATCGATTTCGTCATCTGCAACGGCGAGAACGCCCACAACGGCAAAGGGCTCAGCCTGGATGCACTGAACCAGCTGCTTGAGTCAGGTGTCGATGTGGTCACAGGAGGAAACCACACATGGAGCAATTTCAACTTTTTCGATACCCTGAAAACCCATCCCAAGGTACTCCGGCCACTCAACTACCCGAAAGGCACCTACGGCAGGGGGTTCGGTATCTATCCGCTTCCCGGGGGGCTCGGCAATATCGCCGTGGTGAACCTGCAGGGACGCACCTTCATGTACCCCATCGACTGCCCGTTCCGGACCGCCGACTGGGTTCTGAAGCAGGTCAAGGACCAGGCACGCTTCGTCTTTGTCGACTTCCACGCCGAAGCAACGGCTGAAAAGATCGCCCTCGGCTGGTACCTTGACGGCCGGGTATCGGCCCTTATCGGCACCCATACCCACGTGCAGACGGCTGATGAGCGGATTCTTCCGAAAGGAACCGGTTACTGTTCCGACGCCGGCATGACCGGCCCGTTCCATTCGGTCATCGGCATGCAGACGAAGTCGGCCACAGACCGCATGCTGTATCAGACCCCTCATAAATACGAGTGTGCCGAAGACGACGTGCATTTCTCTGCAGTCATCGTGGCGCTTGATGCCCAAACGGGAAAAACGGTTGGTATCCAGCGCTTCTTTTACCCGGAGTTCGAAAAGGGGAGTCTCTGAGGGTGAGTGCCTGAAACAGTGGAATGAAAAAAGCCGCCCTTATGCAAGGCGGCTTTTTTAGTGGTCGATACGCTGGAAGAGAGCGTGATGCTCAGCGGATACCCTGTTCGAACTCCTCTGCAACCTTTACGTCCGCCATGCTGCCGATATAGAGCGGCGTACGCTGGTGCAGTTCCGAGGGGTCGATCTCAAGGATGCGGCGGTGTCCGTCGGTTGCGCGCCCACCGGCCTGTTCGCAGATGAAGGCAAGCGGGTTAGCCTCATACATCAGGCGCAGCTTGCCGCTGGGATGCTTCGTGGTGGGCGGATAGACGAAGACGCCTCCGGTGAGGAGGTTGCGGTGGAAATCAGCGACGAGTGAGCCGATATAGCGGGTGCTGTAGGGGCGGCCGGTTGCCGGATCCTCCTCCTTGATGTAGTCGAGGTAGCGCTTGGTCCCGTCGTTGAACTGTGCGTAGGATCCCTCGTTGATGGAGTAGTACTTGCCGCTTTCGGGCGTGGTGATGTTTTCATGCGAGAGCAGGAACTCGCCGATGGTCGGGTCGTAGGTGAAGCCGTGGACGCCGTTGCCGGTGGTGTAGACCATGACGACGGAGGAACCGTAGATGACATAGCCTGCCGCAACCTGTTCTGAGCCTTTCTGCAGGCAGTCGCTGATGCTGGCGTTGCAGGGGTTGCTGCTCTTGATCCGGTAAATCGAAAAGATGGTGCCGACGCTGACGTTGACATCGATGTTCGATGAGCCGTCCAGCGGGTCGAAGAGCAGGGCGTAGCTTCCGGTTTCGTTTTTCGGGGGGATGATGATGCCTTCGTTTTCTTCTGATCCCATAATGGCGAACCGTCCGTGCTGGCCGATGGCATTGATGATCTTGTCATTGGCGAACAGATCCAGTTTTTTTACCTCTTCACCCTGCACGTTCGTGCTGCCTGCAAAACCGAGAATGTCCACCAGTCCCGCCCGGACCACTTCACGGCGTACCAGCTTGGCGGCGAACGCAACGTCGCTCAACAGGTCGGTGAGTTCTCCGGTCGCTTCCGGGAAGTTTTTCTGCTGCTCGAGGATGTGGCGTTCGATGGTGATGAGCTGGCTCATGGAGTTATGGGTCCTGATGGTTGATGGGACGGCGACAGGGATAATCCCGGCCGTAAACCTGTAATTTAGAAATATCCCTGTCCAAATTCAAGGAGGGGCCCCTTCCCCTTTTGCGGGGAGTGGCGGAAGCGTTACATTCAATTTTTATGCTTCAGGCAACCTTCCCCAGAGACCCTCCATGAAACGATTCCGCTGGACCATTCTTTCCGCAGATGATGCCGCGGTTGCCGCCATGATGGAATCCATCAATGTCTCTATGCCCCTGGCCCGGGCGCTCCTCAACCGTGGCATCGACACCTTTGATGCCGCCAGAAACTTTTTCAGGGCATCACTCGAAAGCCTGCACTCCCCGCTCCTCTTCGGTGATATGGAAATCGCCGTCAGGCGGGTGCTGAAAGCTGTCCGGGATGGGGAGCGGATTATGCTCTACGGCGACTACGATGTTGATGGCACGACCGGAACGGCAATGCTCCACCGGTTTCTCGGAGGGCTCGGTGCCGAAGTGTCATGGTACATCAATGACCGCTTCCAGGAGGGCTACGGGCTCTCTCCGGAGGGGATTGACGCCGCTGCCTCAAGGGGAGTGGGGCTTGTCATCACCGTCGACTGCGGCATCCGTGCCAATGATGCCGTGAGCCGGGCCCGGGGGCTCGGCATGGATGTGATCGTCTGTGACCACCACGAACCCGACCTCCTTCCCGATGCAGTTGCGATCCTCAACCCCAAGGTTCCCGGTTGCCGCTATCCTTTCCGTGAGCTCTGCGGCTGCGGTGTGGCTTTCAAGTTCATACAGGCCATTGCAGATGAGACGGGAGAGGGTGAAAAAGCCTGGCGGGAGTATCTGGCCTATGTGGCCATCGCAACGGCAGCCGACATGGTTGAACTCACTGACGAGAACCGGGTGCTGGTCCGTGAAGGGCTTGTCCGGATACAGTCGGCTCCCAGTCAGAGTCTTCAGGAAATGTTCCGGATCATGAAGGTTGCCTCCACAGAGGTCGGCATGTTCAATATTGCCTTCGGCATCGCGCCGCGCATCAACGCTGCGGGTCGCATGGGTTCGGCAAAAAGGGCCATGGAGTGGCTTCTCTCGGAGTCGGCTGTGGACGCCCGGCGCCATGCCGACGGACTCGAGGAGCTCAATACCCTGCGACGTCAAACCGATGCCGACATCATGGAGAAAGCCGAAAAGATGCTCGACGGGCATTTCGCCTCCTATTGCTCTTCCATTGTCCTGTACGACGAGTCATGGCACCTCGGCGTGCTCGGTATCGTGGCCTCGAAGATGCTTGAACGCCATTATCTGCCGACGGTCATCATGGGTGGCATGAACGGCCTGGTTAAAGGATCGGTCAGGAGTGTGGAGGGGCTGGATGTATACGGGGTGCTTGAGGAATGCCGAGACCTTCTGCTGCAGTTCGGGGGTCACCGGCAGGCGGCCGGAGTTACATTGCTTCCTGAGAACCTTTCCGCATTCAGGAAACGGTTCGATGCTGCTTCAGCTTCACGGCTCGGCATCCGTGAGCGTCAGAAAGAGCTCGTGATCGATGCTGAACTCCGGCTTGAAGATGCCGGAGAGAAGTTCATCAGGGTGCTTGAGCAGTTCTCACCACACGGGTTCGGCAACCGCGAGCCGGTGTTTATGACAAAGGGACTCCGGGTTCACGGCAGGCCGCGGCTCCTGAAGGAGCGGCATGTCAAGTTCAGTGTCCGCGACGGCAGCGGGCGCTTCTTCGACGTTATCGGTTTCGATCGCCGAGATGTCTTCGATGCTCTGGAGGCCGATCCCCGGGCGGTGTTTTCCATGGCATACTCGCTTGAAAACAGAGTGTGGAACGGCCGTGCCCAGCTGCAGTGCCGCCTGTACGACCTTGATGTTTCGACTCCCCTCGACTGATCAGGGAGGAGTAGGAACTGTTCAGGACTCTTTCGTTTCTTCAGGTATGCTGGCTTCGTGCCGTATCCTGAGGAGTATCCCCGGCAGGGATGATATGGCTGATATCCCGAAGAACACCAGCGAAAGGGCTATGCCGAGGCTGGCGTCAAGGTTGATGTGGCTTAGCATATAATAGAAGGTAACCTCCCTTGCGCCTGCGCCCCCGACCGTGATCGGCAGGATTGTCGCCACCGTCGAAATCATGAAGATGGCCAGATAGTCGATGCTGTGGGTACCGGGTGCCAGGGCCTGCAGGATGAAGAATGCCGTGGCGGCCTGGGCGGCCTGCACCATGACGGATTCAAGCGCCGTAATGGCAAACAGGTCGAGAAACTGCCGGTAGACGAAACGGTTCAGGATGTAGGCCAGGGGATAAACGGCCAGAAGCCCCGCCCATGCATAGGGAACAGCTTCGGGCATGGTGCTGGCGAACGAGCTGGGCAGCAGGAGGATGAGGCCGAGAAAAATGAGCGCGATGATGCCGGTCAGCCGGTCCCAGAATACGGCATGGAAGACGTTGATGGTCTTGACCCGGTGGTTTTTCTGCAGAACGAAAATCTTGTAGCCGTCCCCGCCGACCCCCCCGGGAAGGAAGAGGTTATAGAACATCCCAAGGTAATAGAGCTTCAGGTTGTAGGCCCAGGAGAGGTTGAGCCCGACTGCTTTGAAGAATCTGTTCAGCCTGACGGCGTTGAAGAGCTTCGAAAGGTTGAAAAAAAGAACCGCACAGATGATGTACCATGGGTTGGAGCCGCCGATGGCCGCACCGATCTGGCGGACATCGGTTTTCTGCAGGACGAGGTAGAGGGCGGCAAGGGTAACGAGTATCTGGAGCGCCGCCTTGAGCATCTTTTTGATGCCGGAACTAGTGTTTGCCAACGATTTTCCGGATGATGTAGGGTTTCTTGTTCTGTGACTCGTAGTAGGTCCGCATGATGAACTCGGCAATAAAGCCCGTAGTGATGAGCTGGATGCCGATGAATGTCAGGATGATTCCGAGCGAGAGCAGCGGACGGCTGCCGATGTCCTCTCCGAGAATCTTTACCGTGAGCAGATAGATGTTCATCGTCAGGCCGATAAAGAGCGAGAGAAACCCGAGGGTCCCGAAAAGGTGCATCGGCCGCTGGCTGTATTTCTGGAAGAAAACCATGAAGAGCAGGTCGCTGAGTACCTTGAACGTTCTGCCGATCCCGTATTTCGATGTGCCGAACTTCCGGGCGTGGTGGCGCACGTCGACCTCTTCCATTTTCGCCCCGTAAAGCTGGACAAGTACCGGAATGAAGCGGTGGAGCTCGCCGTACAGCCCGAGGTTTTTTGCCACATCCTGCTTGAACACCTTCAGGGTGCAGCCGTAGTCGCGGATGTGCACGTCGGTCATGTTGCGGATGATGGCGTTGGCGATGGCGCTCGGGATCTTTCGCAGCATCATGCCGTCCTTGCGGCCGGCCCGCCTTCCTGCAACGACGTCGAGGTCGTGGTCATGAAGGTACTGCATCATCATCGGAATGTCGCCGGGGTCGTTCTGCAGATCGCCGTCCATGGTGGCGATGAGCTCACCTTCGGCCTCTGCGATGCCTGCAGCCATGGCCGTTGTCTGGCCGTAGTTCTTGTTCAGCACCACGAGCTTCACGTTCGGTGTCCTGAGTGCTTCGATTGCGTCGATTGTGCCGTCCGAGGATCCGTCGTCGACCAGAACGATTTCATGCTCGACGCCCGACAGTGCCGTCTGGAGCGCTTCGAAGAGCGGCTTGATGCTCTCCTCTTCGTTCATGACCGGTATGACGACTGAGAGTTTCATGGCAGGGGTTTCATTCATTGGGTGGTTCTCAGAAGGACGATGCCGTTTTTCCTGAAGAGCACGACCGGGTTATTCAGCCGGTCAAGATGCTTCGACGTGGTTAGTACCACTTCGCCCCGAACGGGGTCCCGTTTCTCGGCAAATGACTCCGAATATACTAAAAAAGAGGGGTAATCGACCCCCCACATCACGATTTCCCAGCCCTTCTCCTTTGCCAGCAGTGCAGCCTCTTTTACGGGTTCCTGCATGAGCCGGCCCGCTATCGGCATGACGTGCATGTTGATGTAGAGAGCGAACACCACTCCTGAAGCGATAAGTCGGAACTCTATGGGGATAGGCCGGATGAGCACCAGCGCCGCCATTGCAGCTGCGGAAAGCAGGGTGAGCTGGATATGGCGGAGGTCGAGGAGCTCACGGGCGGCAAGGAGCACGTCGCTTACATAGGCATCACCGGCCAGCTCCTCAGCGACAGGAAGTGCCAGCGGGAGGGCGGCGAGGGCGCCGAGCAGGAGGAGCGGCCAGAGCAGGGTGAGGGCCGGTCGCTTCGCCATATGAAGGGCCCTTGCCATGAGGAGGAAGAGCGGCGTGTAACCGTAGATCATGTAATGCGGCAGTTTCGTGCCGGAGAGCGAAAAGAAGACGAACACGAACAGCGTCCAGATGCCGAGCAGGCGGTTTTCAGGGTCCCCGGCAAGCGTCCTGAAGTTGCGTACAACGGTGTAGAGGAGCCCCGTGAACGGCATCAGGCCGATAAGGACGACCGGCACATAGTAAAAAAGTGAGCCGGAGTGCCCTTCAAACGAAGTGCTGAACCGGTCGACGTTGTGCTTGAAGAAGAATCCTTCTATGAAGGCCATCCCTTCGGCCCGGTACTCCATTATATACCAGGGGAGGGAGATGGCGAGGAACAGCAGTATGCCTGCCGGGTTCAGAACCATCCGGAACCAGACGCCGAGGCTCCTCTGGCTGAGATGGAAGAAGAATGTCGCGGCAAGGGGAATGAGGATCGCTACGGGGCCCTTGGTCAGCATGCCGAACCCCATGGCGGCATAGGCCAGAAGAAGCGAGCTTTTCGACTGCGTCCTGTAATGGCTGAGGAGTGCCAGCATGGTGCCGGCAAGGCAGAGGTTGAGCAGTGCATCGGCGATGGCGGCTTTCGAGATGATGGTCACCTGCAGGGATAGGACCAGCATGGCTGCGGCCAGGAATGCACGGCGCGCTCCGTTGCGGCGTGCTTCATGCAGGAACAGTGCGAACGCCCATCCGGCCGCCGCAAGGGCCGATGGGAGGCGGAATGCGAACTCTGTGATTCCGAACGCCTTGATGGAGAGCAGCTGGAGCCAGTAGATCAGGACCGGTTTGTCGAAGCGGGGGACTCCGTTCAGGTAGGTTGTTACGTAGTTGCCGCTCTGGAGCATCTCCCGGGTGGCTTCGCTGAACGCCCCTTCATCCACGTCGAACAGTGGTGCCTGGCCGAGCACTGCAAAGCAGGTGATGGCAAGGATGAACGCCAGAAGCCCGGCGAAGATGGCCGTTTCACGGCTTGAGCTCTTGGGGAGCATGGATGCGCTGTTTGAAGTATCGATGATAGAGAAAGATGCTGGTTGCGATGCCGAGGAAAGAGCCTGCGATGACGTCCGAGAGGTAGTGTTGGCCGAGGAAGATGCGGCTGAAGGCGATGATGGCCGCTGCGCCATAGAACAGAGGCGCGGCGCCTGGATAGAGCAGGACAAGAGCGGCGCCGACGCTAAAGGCCGTTGCCGAATGCCCGGACGGGAACGAGGTCCATGCGTGTGCGGCGTTGAACCAGTCGAGCCCGTAGATGCCCTCGTGGAAGAAAAGTCCCGGCCGTGCCCTGCCGAGGATGAACTTGACAATGTTGGCTGCGATGCCAGATACGGCCGTTACGGCGAAGACGAAGAGGCCTGTCCAGGAGAGGGGTGGACGCGAATTTCGGAAGATGACGAACAGGAGCAGGCCCGGCACGAGGTACCATTCCGATTGGCCGAACCGGGTGATGGTATCGAAAACGTCATGCCACGGCGGGGTGTCCAGGGCGTGGAAGAACAGGGCTGTTTCCCGGTCCAGAAAGGCAAATGAGAGGGCGCTGGCAATAAGGATGATGGCGGTGGAGGCGGTGTATCGGGATCGTGTGCTCATGGGCCTAGGGACTGCGGATGGGGCCGCATGCCGGAAAAACCCCGCAGGGCAGGATTTATTTATGGTGGAACTCGCGTTGAAAAAACATAAATATACAAGAAATGGAGCTCTTTTGCACTCCTCCTCAATCATGCTCTCCATACCCATGCATCAAGAACCCAGCCCCACGGCCATTCTGCTGCTTTCCTGCCGCGACCGGAGCGGCCTTGTCTCACGCATTTCGCATTTCATCTATGAACGGGGCGGCAATATCATCGACCTCGACGAGCATGTCGATGCCGCAGAGGGGATGTTCTTCATCCGGGTCTCCTGGAGCACCGACCGGCTCAGCATTCCTGTTTCAGCGCTCGAGGATGCCTTCCGCCCGCTTGGTACCGAATTCGAGGCATCCTGGAGCATCCGCTTCACCCTTCGTCCCACCCGCTTCGCCATTTTCGTTTCCCGCTACGACCACTGCCTGCAGGAGCTTCTCTGGCGCTACAGCATGGGTGAGTTTTCTGCCGAGATTCCTCTCGTGATATCCAACCATCCCGACCTTGAGCCTCTTGCCGCCCAGTATGGCATTCCTTTTCACCTGTTTCGGGTGAGGGCCGATACCCGTCATGATGTTGAAGCTGAAGAGCAGGCGCTTCTGGATGCCAATGATATCGACGCCATCGTGCTTGCCCGGTACATGCAGGTGCTCTCCCCCTCGTTCGCCCGCCGCTGGCACGGACGTGCTATCAATATCCACCACTCTTTTCTCCCGGCGTTTGTCGGCGGCAACCCCTACCGGCAGGCCTATGAGCGAGGGGTGAAAATCATCGGTGCCACCAGCCATTATGTAACCGAAGAGCTGGACCAGGGTCCTATCATCGAGCAGGATATCATGCGGGTGACCCACCGCGACACCCTCGAGGGACTCATCCGCCGCGGGCGTGACCTGGAACGGATGGTGCTGGCCCGGGCAGTGCGCCTGCACGCTGAACACCGCATTCTTCTCAACGGTCGCAAGACCATTGTGTTTGACTGAACGGAGAGCCTCATGAGTGCAGGACACAGCCACCCTCACCATCATCATCAAGCCGCGGGTGATATAGGGACCGCTTTTTTCCTCAACCTCGCCTTTACGCTGGTGGAGTTCGTCGGCGGCTGGCTGACGGGGAGTACGGCAATTCTGGCCGATGCGGTCCATGACCTTGGCGACTCTTTCGCTTTCGGTCAGGCATGGTATTTCGAAAGGCTTTCCCTGTCGGGGAGCAGCGAGCGGTACTCTTACGGTTACCGGCGGTTTTCGCTTGTCGGCGCGCTCCTCAGCGCCCTGATCCTTTTCGGGGGGTCCATATTCGTTCTCTTTCAGGCGGTACCGAAGCTCTTCGCTCCCGGTACCCCGGACGCCGGCGGCATGGCGCTGCTTGCTGTTGCCGGTATCGGGGTCAACATGCTTGCCATGCTCCGCCTCAGGAAAACAAACGGCATGAACGCCCGGGTCGTAACCCTCCACCTGCTTGAGGACGTGCTCGGCTGGGTGGCTGTGCTTGTTGTGGCGGTGGTGCTCATGTTCAAGCAGATTCCCGTGCTCGACCCCATCCTTGCTGTCGCCATCACTCTCTATATCCTCTACGGCGCCCTGCAGAACCTTCGTTCGATGGTGCCCGTTTTCCTGCAGGCTGTGCCTGTTGGCATCAGTCTCCAGGCGGTGGTGCGGGAAGCAGAAGGCATTGAAGGCGTAGAGGGCGTCCATAACGCGCATATCTGGTCGCTTGATGGCATGCACCAGGTATTTACCGCACACCTGCAGGTGGACCGCGAGCTTGATGCCTGCGCCTATATCGAGCTCAAAAAGCGGATAGCCGGTCTTGTCCAAAGCCATGGCATCGAGCACTCGACCGTTGAAATTGAATACCCCGGCGAAGTCTGCCGTATAACCGATAACGAGGAGAAAACACCATGAAGATCACCGCAATGCTGAAACGGGCGCTCTGCCTGCTGTTGTTCGTGCCTGCCGGCTGCACCGGTGTACCGGGCGGGCTGCAGGTCGTTGAGGACTTTTCGCTCGATCGCTATCTCGGCACCTGGTACGAGATTGCCCGTATCGACAATTCGTTCGAAAAAAACTTCGAAGAGGTATCGGCCACCTACCGTCTTGACGACGATGGATCGGTCAGGGTGGAGAACCGGGGGTTCGACACCGAGAGACAGCGCTGGAAGAGCGTCAACGGGAGGGCGAAGTTCGCCGGGCCGGTCGAACGCGGTGCACTGAAGGTATCGTTTTTCGGCCCCTTCTACGCGAGCTACAACGTGCTTGCCCTCGATCACGAAGGCTACCGGTGGGCGCTTGTCTCCGGTCATGACCGTGACCTCCTGTGGATCCTTGCACGCCGTCCCGTGATGGAGCCTGCTCTGCTTGAAGAGCTCAGGACAAAAGCGGCCGGGATGGGGTTCGATGCATCCCGGATCCGCAAGGTCAGCCAGACCGGCGTGTCCTCAGGCGTGCAGTAAGCGGCCGGAGGCAACCGGTGCCGTCATATACAAACCATAAAGGAGCGTGCAGATGGAAGAGCATACAGAGCGGGAAGCCCGGTACCGGGCACTGGTGGACGGTATCGTCGGGGAGTGGGCGGTTGGAAAGCCGCCGAACCCCGGGGCCGGTTCACCGACGGCAAAACCATCGGGGTTCTACCGGTTGACGGGATGGCTCCTTGAGTACCTGCTGCGCCACGATGCGTTTCCGGTCGGGGTGCACCCGATGCCCGAGGGCATGGATAGCGAGGGGCGGATTGAACCGTCGTTTCCGGTGGATTTCGATCAACTTCTTGGCAACCGACCCTTTCCCCTGTAGACTAGAACATGCTGTGGGCTCCAAGTTCCTGGCCCTTGAGTCCCTCTTTAAGCACGCGGGCGTAAAAGTCGCGGAGCGTGTCGGTGCCGTATGAGGGCGTTGCCTCTTCGTCATACCGTCCGGTCTCGTGGTTGAAGACGAGCATGGATTCCGAGCAGTAGTATTTGCCGATGCGTGCGAACTCTGCCTTGTCTCGAAGCTGCGGGATGAACTTCGATAAGAGGCTGAGGACGGGGATGATGACGTCGAAGATCTGGATTGGAACCTGCTTGAACTTCGGATCCTTCCCCAGCAGCTCAAAGAGCATTGCACCCTGTTCTCTGGCCGAAATGGCTTTCCCCGGTCCCCCGATCGGAAGGATGCGGTTCTGCATCGAGGGATCCAGGATGCAGTCGGCCATGAATCGGGCAAGGTCAGCTTCACTGATGGGTTTGCAGCGGGTCAGCTCTCCGTCGGCAAACATGACATAGGGTTTGCCGTTTTTCACCGACTCCACCTGTCCGGCGATTGACTTGAAGAAGGCCGTCGGACGAACGATCGAGTATGCCACCCCGGATGCCATCAACTCAGCCTCGAATTTCAGCTTTGCGTGCTGGAACTCCAGCATGGGTTTCTGTACGCAGATGGCCGAGAGCAGGACGAAGTGTGTGATGCCGGCCTTGAGACCGGCGTCAAGAGCGTTTTTTGTTGCCCGGTAGTCGATGTTCCATGCATCTTCAATACCGCCGGTGCGCGAGGTAAGGCATGAATAGACAGCGTCGAAACGCTCCCCCCTGATTCCTTCCCTGAGGATCGACTGCAGATCACCGACGTCGCCAAAGCGGACCTCCGAGCCTGCAAGCTGCCGCTGTGTCTCTTCTGCCGTCGTGGCGGCATTCACCCCCGAGCGCGGTCGTGCAAAACTTACCACCTCGTGGCCCCGCGCCACCAGTTCCCTGGTGACGAATTTCCCGATGTATCCGGTTGCTCCTGCAACGAAGATGCGCATTTTTGCGCCAGTGGCGTTTTCTTGCTGTCTGTCGTTCATGGTTGTCTTTGATTTATTGCTGCCCGTCGATGCTTTGATGCTGGCTGTTCCACATGGCGTGATAGACGCCCTGCTTCCTCATGAGTTCCGTGTGCGTGCCTGTTTCGGCGAGCCGCCCGTCCTTTAATACCAGGATGCTCCCGAACCGTTCCATCTCTTGCAGGCGGTGGGTTATGGTGATGATGGTTTTTCCTTCTGATGCCTCCTCGATACGCCGGAGCACCTCCTGTTCAGTCGGAGCGTCGAGGCTGGCGGTTGCTTCGTCGAGGATGACGACGGGGGCGTCCTGCAGGATGGCGCGGGCGATGGCGAGCCGCTGTCGTTCACCTCCGCTGAGCTGCATGCCATGTTGTCCTGCGAACTCGCCGAGGCGTGTGGGAAAGTGGTTGAGTCCGGCTGCCCGGAGAGCTTTTCCGAGCTCATGGTCCGTTGCTCCGGGTCTGGCGAGGAGGAGGTTTTCCCGGATGGTTTCGGCGAACACATAGGTTCTCTGGGAGACGAGTGCGATATGACGCCGCAGTGCTTCGGGGCTGTATTCTTCGATGGGGTGTCGACCGATCCTCAGAGTGCCGCTGCCGGGGTTCCAGAAGCGAACGAGGAGAGATGTGAGGGTCGATTTTCCCGATCCGCTGGGCCCGACGATGGCGACCCTGGCTCCCTGGAGAATCATGAATGATACCGCGTCCAGAGCCGGGCGGAGGGTTCCCGGATAGGTGAACGAGAGCGCTGTGGCTTCAATCGGAAGCTCTCCCTGTATGGGTCGTGGGGAGGATGGTTCCGTTACTTCAGGTGTTGCGTCAAGTATTTCGAAGATTCTTTTGCCGGCATGGATGTCGGCTTCAAGGTGGCGGACGGAGCCGGGGAGCGGAAGGAACGGCTCGAATGAGGCCATGACTGCCAGCGTTGCAATGGAGAGCGCGATGCCGCTGAGGGTGCCGGTGGACACCTCTGGCAGGACTGCAGAGAGAACACCGAGGACTGCCGCGTTCATGATGAGGCCGATGAGGGTTTCCTGCATGCCGTCGACGAGGGCGCTTTTGCGTTCGAGTGCGAGTTTCTCCGACTCTGCATGTTCGAGACGCTTCCGGTGCCGCTCAATGCCACCGTACATCTGCAGCTCTGCGAGTCCCTGTGCGAAGTCAAGGGCGAGCATCTGTTCCTCAGCCTTCCACCGGAGGATTCCGCTTGCCGTTCCGCGACTGAGTCTGGCAGTGAGGAGCGGAACGCCGATGCCGGCGAGCAGATGGAAAGAGAGCAGGATCACTGCGGCCAGCGGTGACCAGAACCCGAGCAGAAACCAGAGGAGGAGTGCAGTCAAAAGGGCGGTCACAGGAGGTGCGAGCACTCTTGTGTAGAGGTTCTCGAGGCTCTGGATGTCATCGACGATCCGCTGCAGGAGGTCGGCGCTCCTGAACTGCATGAGGCGTGCCGGGGCGAGTGGTTCGAGCGCATCATAGAACCACAGACGGAGGCTTGTGAGAATCCGGAACGTGGTGTCGTGGGATGCCAGCCGTTCAAGATAGCGCAGCACGCCGCGTGCGAGGCCGAAGAACCTTACGCCGACGATGCCTATCTGCAGTGCGGCCAGCGGTGGCTGCAGTGCCGCCTTGGCGATAAGGTATGCTGCAGTCATGAGAAGTCCTATGCCGCTGCCGGTTGCGGCAAACGAGAGGAAGGCTGCAAGCAGCATCCAGCCGGCCCAGGGGCGGACAATGCGGATGAGGCGGAAGAATATGCTCATTGTACACTCTCCCCGTGCTCCAGGAAAGCGCGCCGGTAGAAAGCGCTGCTCTCCATGAGTTCCCTGTGGGTGCCTGTTGCCGTCTCTCTGCCGCCTTCGAGTACCAGAATGGTGTCTGCGGAGCGGATGGTCTCAAGGCGGTGGGCGATGATGAGGGTTGTGCGGTTTTGCATGAGGGTCCCAATGGCCCTCTGGAGGGTAGCCTCGAGTTCCGGATCAGTGTGCGATGTCGGTTCGTCGAGCACGAGGAGCGGAGCGTCCTTCATGAACGCCCTGGCAAGGGCTATGCGCTGGGCTTCACCTCCGCTGAACCGTATGCCCTGTTCTCCGACCGGGGTATCGATGCCTGCCGGCAGCCGATCGACGAGCTCCTCAAGCCCTGCCATACGGACAGCGCGAAGGAGTGTTTCCTCAGTCGCGCTGCGGTTGGCCATCATGATGTTTAGGCGGAGGGTTTCGTTGAAGAGGAATGGATGCTGCGGGACCCATGCGACGAGCTCGCGCCAGGCCTCGACCGGGTACTCCCCGATCGGGCGGCCGCCGGCAGTTATGGTGCCGGAGCAGGGATCCTGGAACCGGAGGAGCAGGTTCATGAGGGTGCTTTTTCCTGCTCCGCTCGGGCCGGTGACGGCCGTGGTTCTCCCTGCCGGTATGGCGCAGGTGAGCGAACTGAGGGCCGGTTCCGTGCTTCCGGGGTAGCTGTAGGAGACCCCTTCGAATCGTATCTCCGAGCGGTGGAATGGAGCCGCCTCAGGAGTGTTCTTCCCTTCAAAAGGTACTTTCTGGTGTCCTTCAGGTTCCGGGCCATCAATCGGGCCATTAATTGATCTATCAATTGAACCATTACCTGCACCATCAAGGACCGCGAAGATATCCTTCGAAGCGCTTGTTCCCTCCATGCCGGCATGGAACTTGAGGCCGAGCTGGCGGAGTGGGAGGTAGAAGTCCGGGGTGAGGAGGAGGACAAAGAGTGCGGTCTGGAACGTAAGTCCTGCCGTCAGGAGGCGCAGGCCAATGGCGACTGCTATCATGGCTGTTCCGATGGTTCCGACCAGCTCAAGTGTAAGCGAGGAGAGAAAGGCGACCCGGAGCACCTTCATCGTCGCCGTCCTGAACCGTTCGCCGGCATCTGCTATGGCGTCATGCTGGCTGCGGCTTCTTGCGAAGAGCTTCAGGGTTGGAAGGCCCTGCAGCATGTCGAGGAAATATCCGCTCATCCGGCTGAGTGTCTCCCATTGCCGGTCCGTCATCGCTCCTGCCCGCTTTCCTATGAGCGCCATGAAGAGCGGGATGAGGGGGGCTGTGGCGAGCAGGATGAATCCCGATACGGGATCCACGGGGAAGACGGCAATAAGGATAATGAGCGGCGCCAGAAGCGCGAGAACCAGCTGCGGGAGGAACTGGCTGAAATAAGCATCGAGAGCTTCCACTCCCTTGATGAGGGTGGTGCTGAGCCGTCCGCTCGGGAGTGAACGGGCGTAAAGGGGGCCGCGGAGCGCGATGGCCCCGGTAAGGCGCCCGAACAGGTCTTTCCGGACGGCAATCGTACCCCGGTTCGCCTCGGCGTGCCCCAGCCAGCCGAGAAACATGCGCAGCATGCTGAAGAGTGCAAAAAAACCGATGGAGGGGAGGAGTGCCGCTGGAGGCGCTTTTTCAATGAATGCGTCGTTGACGAGGCGGCTGAGGGATGCCGCCTGGCCGATCACCATCACGGCCGCAGCGCCGGATGCTGCGATCGAAAGGATGAATGGCGCCCTGTGCCCGCCGATGAGGCTGAACATGCGCCTGTCAATATTCATGCCGGGGCCTGCCTTGTTCGTTCATCCGTTCCCCATGTCAGTATTCATGGTGGCTGTCGGTCGTCACCCGCTGGCGGAAGACCCAGTAGCTCCAACCCTGATAGAGAAGTACGAGGGGGACGAATATCAGAGCAACCATCGACATGATGCCGAGCGTGTAGGGCGATGAGGATGCGTTGTAAATGGTCAGGCTCCAGTCGGGGTTGAGGCTCGAAACGAGGACCCTCGGATAGAGTCCCATGAAGATGGTTGCCGTCGAGAATGCGATGGCGACGCCGGTCATGGCGAAAGCCCAGCCCGATGCGTTATTATCGAGCAGCGTCTTCACCGAAAGCAGCGCCAGAACGCTGAATACCGGAATGATGCCGGGGTTGATGCCGAGGTGCAGGTAGAGGTCGGTTTCCACATAGGTGTAGATCATGAATACGACGGAGAGAATGACGGCCGGCACCCAGACGTTTTTTGCCGCCCTCATCGACCGCAGACGGAGTTCACCGGTGGTTTTCAGGGTGAGGAACACCGCACCGTGCAGTGTGAATATCAAGAGGGATGCGATGCCGCAGGCCAGCGCGTATGGATTGAGCAGGTTCAGGAACCCGCCGGCATAGTTCATCGAGGCATCGATGGGTACACCGCGGATGATGTTGGCCAACGCTACTCCCCAGAGCAGTGCGGCAATGGCGCTGCCTCCAAAGATGCTCCAGTCCCAGAAGTTCCGCCATGACGGATGCTCAAGCTTGCTGCGGAATTCGAAGGCTACGCCCCTGAAGATGATGGCGGCGAGCATGAGGATGAGCGCGGGGTAGAAGCCGCTGAAGAGGGTTGCGTACCAGTGCGGGAAAGCGGCGAACATAGCTCCGCCGGCGGTGACGAGCCATACCTCGTTGCCATCCCAGAAGGGGCCGATCGTGTTGATGATGGCGCGGCGCTCCCGGTCCTCTCTGCCGATGAACGGGAGCAGGATACCGACCCCGAAGTCAAAGCCTTCAAGGAAGAAGAACCCGGTGAAGAGGACGGCTACGAGTATAAACCAAAGTGTCTGCAGTTCCATTGTCGGTTCTTTTTTTTGCGGGTTATTGGCCAGCCTCAAGTCCACGCGCGGCATACTTCCTGATGAGGAGCAGGTCGGCCGCAGCGAGCATGAGGTAGAGCAGGGTGAAAACGGTGATGGAGAGGACGAGTTCGCCTGCGCTGACCACCGAAGCCGGCGTGACCGCCTGCTCGGTTTTCAGGAGGCCGAAAACGATCCACGGCTGCCGTCCCATTTCAGCCAGTATCCATCCTGTTGAGTTGGCAATCCAGGGCAGGAGCATCGACCAGAAGAAGAGTGCGCCGATGAAGGGCGAAAACCGGTAGTCTTCCTTCGCGATTTTCCAGAGTCCGAGGATGGAGACGAGGAGCATGAGGGTGCCGGCGCCGACCATCAGCCGGAAACTCCAGTAAGCCGTAATGATGGAGGGGATGTAGCTGCCGGGGCCGTATCTGAGCTCATACTCTTCCTGCAGCTCGCGGATGCCTTTCACTTCGCCCTCAAACGAGTTATAGGCGAGGAACGAGAGCAGTCGTGGTATGCGGATTGAGAAAACGTCCTCGAGCTTCTCTTCGTTGCCGATGGTGAAGAGGGAGAAGCTTGCAGGGTTTTCCGTTTCCCAGAGCGCTTCGGCGGCCGCCACCTTCATCGGCTGCGTTTTCATGATGTGCTGCATCTGGGTGTGGCCTGCCATGGTGACGAAAATGGTGCCGATGAAGGCGTAGATGGTGCCGAACTTCATCGAGGTGATGAAGGCATCGCGGTCTCTGGTGCCTTTCATGAGGTGCCAGGTGCTGATGGCGATCACCAGGAATCCGCCGGTAACGATTCCGCCTGCAAGCACATGCGGAAACTGTTTCCAGACGTTCGGGTTGAAGAGGAGGGCTCCGAAGTCGGTCATTTCAGCCCGCGAACCATCGGCTGCCATCTTGAACCCGACCGGGGCCTGCATGAAGGAGTTGGCGACGAGGATCCAGAGTGCCGAAAGGTTCGAGCCGAGGGCCACGAGCCATATTGATGCAGCGTGCACGGCTTTCGGAAGGCGGTCCCGGCCGAAGATCCAGATACCGAGGAATGTCGACTCCATGAAAAAGGCGAGCAGCGCCTCAATAGCCAGCGGCACACCGAAAATGTCGCCGACGAAACGGGAGTACTCCGACCAGTTCATGCCGAACTGGAACTCCATGACGATGCCCGTCACCACTCCCACGGCGAAGTTGATGAGAAAAAGCCGTCCCCAGAACTGTACGAGCTTCAGGTACTTCTCGTTTCCCGTGCGGACCCAGGCGGTTTCAAGGATCGCGGTGAAGATCGAGAGGCCAAGGGTGAGGGGAACGAAGAAGAAATGGAATACCGAGGTGAGGGCGAACTGGAGCCTGGCGAGGAAAAGAATGTCCATGGTGCGCTACGGTTGCTGCTGCTGTTGTTGATGGGGGAGGGGTGCGGGATTGATGCCCTCATGGACAGGCTTGCTGTCTGTCACTTTGGAAAGTAAGACAATAAGGGGATATCCGGAAAAACAAGATTGAAAATATCCAATTTTGAAACAATAAGAAACCGGGTCAGTGGTGCCCAGTTTCTCGTTGACATGCGGAACGGGTAGCGGTTCGGGTCAGTTGAAGAGCTCCCTGAGTCCTGTTTCGTAGTTGCCCACAACGGCTTTCTTCTCGGTGATGATGCCGCGAAGCAGCGTGCCGGGGGTGACGTCGAAAGCGTAGTTCAGCACAGGGGTTGTCGGGGTTGCTACCTGGGTGCCGAAGATGGTGCGCAGTTCGTCGGCGTTGCGCTCTTCGATCGGGATCTGTGCTCCTTCCTTGAGGGTGATGTCGATGGTCGATACCGGAGCTGCGATGTAGAAAGGAATGCCGTGGTGGTTTGCGCTGACCGCATGGGCGTAGGTGCCGATCTTGTTGGCCGTGTCTCCGTTGGCCGTGATTCGGTCTGCGCCGACGACGCCGAAATCGATCATGCCGCGCTGCATGAGGAAGGCCGATGAGGAGTCGGAAATCGAGATGAAGGGGATGCCGTCATGTTCGAGCTCCCAGGCCGTCAGGCGCAGTCCCTGAAGAAGCGGACGGCTTTCTGCAGTGATGACGCGCTCAATCAGCCCCTCCTGCCATGCCAGACGGATGACGCCAAGCGCGGTGCCGATACCGCAGCAGGCCAGCGTCCCGGTATTGCAGTGGGTCAGGACATTGAGCTTGCGGGTCTTGAGGATGTCGGCGCAGTCCCGCTTGATCTGCTCTACGCCATGGCGTGCAATCCGGTCGCAGTTGTCGACTTCGTCATTGTAGATCTTGTGGGCCTCATCGGTCATTTTCACCTTCAGCGTCTCAAGAGAGTCAGCTTCGAAGTTTGCATCGTAGACCGCTTTCATCTTCTTCGTGGCAAAAAAGAGGTTGACGGCCGTCGGGCGGGAAGCTTCGACATCCTTGATGAGCTCCGAGAAATAGGCAGGGAACTCTTCCTTCGATCCCTTGAAGCTGTTCACTCCGAGCACGACGGTGTAGCCTGCAGATGCGCCGATCAGCGGGGCGCCCCTGACGGCGAGGGTCTTGATGGCCTCGATGGCTTCCCGGTGGTCCATTGTCTCGACATGCAGCTCCTGCAGAGGCAGGTAGCGCTGGTCAAGGTATCGGAAGGTCCCGTTTTTGAATGATAGTGCGTCGATCATGGTCTTTGTGGCAGATTAAAGTTTTGCTACGACATTCTTGAAGATGGTGGTCATTTTCGGCTCCGCCTGGTTGGATACCTCGATGATCTCTTCAATGCTGACCGGATGCAGGTTGTCAGGGAAGCACTCGTCGGTGATGATCGACATACCGAAGACCTCGGTGCCCTGGTGTACGGCGGCGATCACTTCCGGTACGGTCGACATGCCGACGACATCGGCGCCGAGGGTGCGCAGCATGCGATACTCGGCACGGGTTTCAAGGCAGGGGCCGGAAAGTGCGATGTAGACGCCACGCTGCACCTTGATTTTATGTTCAAGAGCTACTTCTTCGGCGATCTGGAGGAGGCGCTTCGAGTACGGCTCGCACATGTCGGGAAAGCGTGACCCGGTTTCGGGGTCGTTGTGCCCGATGAGCGGGTTGCCCGGCAGCATGTTGATGTGGTCGTCGATGAGCATGATGTCACCTTTCTGGAATCCGGGGTTCAGGCCGCCGCAGGCGTTGGTGATGCCGAGGGTTTTTACGCCGAGGTGCTTCATGACGCGGATCGGGAAAACGATCTGCTGCATGGAGTAGCCTTCATAGAAATGGAAGCGGCCCTGCATGGCGACGACCTTCTTTCCTGCCAGAGTGCCGAAGATCAGTTTGCCGTGATGGGTTTCCACCGTCGAGATGGGGAAGTTCGGGATATCGGCATAGTCCAGCGCGAATTCGACATCAATCTCTTTTGCAAGGGCTCCGAGTCCGGTTCCCAGTACAATGCCCACCGGGTATTCGTCCTGTGTCTTTTTCCTGATGAACGAAACGGCTTCCTCGATTTTTGCCTTCTGTGCAATCATGGTTGGTGTGTTTTTTGTTTGACGGTGGAGTTCGCGCTGAAAACCTTCAATATAACCGCTTCGGCAATCAGAAAAAAATCCCCCGCCAGAGATGTGGGGGGGGCATGTCTTTCTGTGGGAACTCAGCGCCAGCCGAAGATGGCTGTTCCGACCCGGACCAGAGTTGCTCCCTGGCGAATGGCGGCTTCGAAGTCACCGCTCATGCCCATGGAGAGTTCCGTGAGCTCTTCGGGGTGCGGAGCCTGGGTTTTGATGGCATCCAGCAATAGCCGAAGGTTTCTGAACTCCGTCTCGGCCTGTGCCGGGTCAGGGGAGGCAATGGTCATGAGGCCCCGGAGGGTGATGCCGGGCAGGCGGAAGAGTGTCTCTGCCGCCGCCTTCGCCTCCAGAGGCTGCATGCCGTATTTTGTAGCCTCTCCCGAAGTGTTGATTTCAAGCAGGTAGTCTGCATTGATGCCGCGCTTCACGGCCTGCTTTGAGAGCTCTTCGGCTGTCGATACCTTGTCGATGCCATGGATGAGCGAGACCCTGCCGATGACGGAGCGGACTTTGTTGGATTGCAGGTGTCCGATGAAGTGCCACTCAAGCCGGCAGCCTTCAAGTTCTGCATCATCGCATTTCTCCAGGAACTCCTGGAGATAGCTTTCGCCGAAGAGTGTCTGGCCAGCGTCGAACGCCTCCCGAATCATCCCGGCCGGCTTGGTTTTGGAGACGGCAACGAGCCGGACCGATGACGGGTCCCTTCCAGCTGCCCGGGCGGCATCATGGACCCGTTGGCGGATCTCCCTGAGGTTGGACGCAATGCCTTCCATGGTATAGGCTCAGGCTTTAGGGGCTTCGAGGATTGTATCGATGGTGACCGGTTTCAGCGGGTTGTCGTTGGGGTCGGTATTGACCGCGGCAATGCTGTCAACAACATCAATGCCTGACTCCACTACCCCGAATACCGTGTACTGTCCGTCAAGAAATGCGTTGTCGGCCTGGTTGATATAGAACTGGCTGCCTGATGATGCCTTCTGGGGGTTGTTGTCCCTGGCTGCCGCAAGGGTCCCTTTTTTGTTGGGATGGCTGATCTCTGCCGGGATTTTGTAGGAGGGTCCGCCGGTGCCGTGCAGCATACGCTTGTCGTCATGGCGGGAGAGCGGGTCGCCGGTCTGGATCATGAACCCTTCAATGACGCGGTGGAAGCGGATCCCGTCGTAGTATTTCTCACCAACGAGTTTCATGAAGTTGTCGCGATGCTGCGGGGTGTCGTCAAAGAGGCTGATCTGGATGTCCCCGAGGCTTGTCTTGATGATGTATGATGCGGCCATGGTGTGTCCTGTTTACTGAGTGTTGTTCGTGAATTACTTTTTAGAGACCTCTTGCATTCCTGAGATCTTCCAGAGAGCCTGCTGGGCTGCTCCCGCTCCCGACGATCCCGGGTAACGGTCGACGACCTGGTGGAAGATTTCAGCGGCTTTTTCTGCATCCCCGGCGGCAAGGTGGCTGTCAGCCGAAGCCATCAGGTATTGTGCTTTGAGTGCGTTGTTTTCTGCTTTATCGGATGCGGAAAGAAAGCTTTTTGCTGCGTCCTCGTAGTGCCGCAGGTCGTTCTGGCAGGCACCTTTTCCGGCTCTGGCTGCAGCAGCCAGATCGGGGCTGCCGGGCGATGCAGCATCGAAGGCTTTCAGCGCATCTTCGGGTTTCCCAATTGCGTAGTATGCGTTGGCAAGCAGCAGCTCGGCCATTTCACCGCTGGGGGTGCCGTTGTACTGTTCTGCGATGGTTTTCAGTCCGGGTTCTTTCTCTCCTCCATTGATGGCTTTCTGGAAGTCGCCCCGATCGAATGCGACGGCTGCGGCCGCAAGTATCGGTGCAGCCTCTTTTTCCCTCGAGGCCTGCCGCTCTGTCCAGAAGAAGACTGCGGCACCTCCGATGAGAATCAGGATAAGAGCTCCCGATATCAGGTTTTTGTAGCGGATGGCGAAGTAGAGCAGGTTGTCGAGGGCTGCCTTTTTGCCTTCGGTGCGTGTTGGCTGTATGTCGTTATCGTTCATGGATGTGATTTCGTGTTGGCGGCCATCGGCTGTGTTTTGATTCTGAACCTAAACAAGTTTGACGGAAATTGCAAAGGACAGGACGGTTTCAGCCGCTGATCCCGAATGCGTCGAGAGTGTTTCGATAGAGTGCTTCAGCTGCGGCTTCGGGGGTGATGGATCTCGCATCAGCAATAGCTTCGGCAACGAGGCGTACATGAGCGGGTTCGTTCCGCTTTCCCCTGAATGGCACGGGGGCAAGGTAAGGGGCGTCGGTTTCGGCAAGCAGGCTTGCAAGCGGAAGAGAGCGAACCACCTCGGGGAGAATGGAGCGCTTGAATGTGATGGTGCCGGGGATGGAGATGAACAGTCCTCTTCGAATGCACTCCAGAGCCACCGTGGTGTCGCCTGAGAAACAGTGCATAATCCCCCGGAGGCCTGAATGCCGCTCTTCGTCCAGGATGCGGAGGGTGTCCGGCCAAGCATCACGCGAATGGATGACGACGGGGAGGTCGAGTTCTGCTGCCATCCGGAGCATGGTGCGGAACGCATCCTGTTGATGACGGGGGTTGTGGCCGGGATAGTGGTAGTCCAGGCCGATCTCGCCTATGGCGACCACTTCAGGGCTGCCTGCGAGCTCCTCGAGCGCTTCGTACACTGCATCCGCCACCGGCCCTTCGGCCTCATGCGGGTGAAGGCCTACGTTGGCTTTGATGAAGCTGTACTGCTTCGAGAGCTCGACGGACCTGCGGCTGCTTGCAAGGTCGGTTCCCGGATCAATGAGGAGCGTGACCCCTGCCGCCTGCATCCGAAGGATGACTTCCGTCCGGTCAGGGTCGAATTCGGGGAACGAAAGATGGCAGTGTGCGTCAGCCAGCATGACAGGTCCCATCGGTGTCAGGAAAGATCCGGTTGTAGAACAGGACCAGCATGCAGGCACCGATGGTGATTGCAGAGTCCGCTATGTTGAAGATCGGCCAGAGCGACACCCAGTGGCCGAACAGTTCTCCCTTGTAGAGGTCGAAATAAATGAAATCCGTGACCCTGCCGCTTGCAATCCGGTCAATCATGTTTCCGATGCCGCCTCCGGCGATGAGGGCGAACGCAGAAAGGAAGAGGGGAGAGCGGTTCCTGCTTCGGGCCACGAAGACGAGGACCCCGAGGACGATGGCGCCGGTAAGCATAAGCAGGATGAAGGGAGGGGCGAACTCCATACCGAATGCCACTCCGCGGTTTTCGGCATAGGTGAAGGAGAAGAAGCCCGGAATAATGGTGATGCTTTGCTGCATGTCGCGGAGAAACGAGACGGCAAGCTGTTTGGTGAGCTGGTCGGCTGCGATGACAGACAGCGCGATCATGGTGAACAGTTTCATGTGGCCGGAATGGAGAGTAAGGTTGCTGTTACCTGCTGCGCAGCAGCTGCAGTTCATGAAGTACTATGGGTTCAATGTCCCGGGATGGCATCTCGTGGCCGGTCCAGAGGTGGAAGGATCGGGCGGCCTGGGCCAGGAGCATGGCGATGCCCGGTATCGTGCCGGCTCCGGCTGCTTTTGCTGCGGCCAGAAGCGGGGTGTGTTCGGGGTTGTATACCATGTCGTAGACGGTCTGGCCGTTGTGGAACAGTCCCGCATCGGTGGGGACGATACTTTCCCCGGAGTCGGGTCGACCGTAGGTGCCCTTCGGTGTTGCGTTGACGATGAGAGCGGCATCACGGCATGTTTTCATGGCGCTCTCCTGGCCGCGGAACAGGTCATCCTGGCGGGCAAGTTGCACAAACCCCCTCTTAATGTAAGGCAGAAGGCGCTCTTGTGCCGTTACAGGGTCACGGACGAATACGGTGAGGGACGATGGGCTGAAGTGGCGCGTGAGGGCCTCTATGGCTGCCAAGGCAGCGCCGCCGTTGCCGAACAGGACTGCCGGCCGTCCGAGAATGGCGGTTTTATGTGGCATGAGCGGGGCCGCAAATCCGGCGATATCGGTGTTGTGGCCCGTAAGCCTGCCGTTTTCGTTGACGATGGTGTTGACCGCCCCGATGGAGCGTGCGTCATCGGAGAGTGCATCAAGGGAGGGCACAACGGTTACCTTGTAGGGAATAGTGACGTTGCAGCCCGCAATGCCGAGAGCTCGCATTCCATTGACGGCCACCGGAACCTCTTCTTCTGAGGCAATGTTGAAGATGGTGTAGCATGCCTCTATCCCGAGGAGGGAGAACGCCGTGTTGTGGATAAGCGGGGAGAGAGAATAATCGACGGCGCGGCCGATGAGGCCGTAAATCAGTTTGGCATGACTCATGAAATCCCCAGCATCCTCCTCACTGAATCCTGCTGGTAAAGTTCAGGAAATGCGCTCTGGAAGAGCTGCTTTTTGTCAGGATCGATCTTGAATGCCTTGCTGAGTGCTTTCAGGGTACTGAGTTTGTCACCCATTGCGAAATAAGCGGCGGCGATCTCAAAATGGGCGTCTGCAGAGAGCGGCTGGAGTTTCAGTGACTGCTGCAGCGCTTCAATCGAGGTGTTGATATGGCCGGCGTCCTTAAGTACCATGGCGAAGTCGACCCATATCTGCGGGCTTTCCGGATCAAGCTCAATCACCCGGCGGTATGTTTCGATGGAGTCTTCCAGATTGTTTACGTTGTATTCAATCTCTGCTTTGAGCAACAGGTACTCGATGCTGTCGGGTATGAGCTTCAGGGCCTCCATGACGGTATGGAAGGCTTTAGGGTAGTCATCCATCGCTTCATGGCAACAGGCAAGGGCGAACCATGCGTCAGCAAAATCAGAACTCTGGGAGATGCATTTACGATAGCAGTCAGCGGCTTCCTGATACTCTTCAAGTTCTTCGCAGGCAATACCGAGGTTATAGAGCGCATTGATGTCGTCTGGCTCGTAGATGAGGGTCTGGCGGTAGCTTTCGGCAGCATCCTCAATCCGTCCATTGATGGCCAGAACGTTGGCCCGGTTGTACCACGCAGAGCTGAAATCCTCGGAAATCGCCAGAGCCATGTCGTAGCACTCGAGTGCTTCGTCGTAGCGCTTCATCTTGCTCAACACCAGACCGTTGTTGTACCAGGCGTTGATGTTATAGGGGTCCAGATCCAGGTTCTTGTTGTAGCAGGTGGTGCTTTCCTCAAGCTTTCCCAGTAGATCTCTGCAGTATGCAAGCTCATACCAGGCTTCGGCGAAATCCGGGTCAAGCTCCAGGGTCCGGAGGAAATCTTCCTCTGCTTCTGCGAAGCGGTCAAGCCGCTGCAGAATGGTTCCCCTGTAGTAGTGGTAATCTTTTTCTACGGAGCTGTCTGCTCTTATGCCCTCAATCTCTTCGAGTGCCAGCTCAAGATGGCCGGTGTTGAACCAGGCGAGCGCCAGATTGACCCTCATCTCGCTGTCTGCCGGGCTGAGGAGCGAAGCATGCTGGAAAGCGTCGAGCGCTTCCTCGAACATGCCGTTGAGGGTCAGGCAGTTGCCGAGGTGGAACCAGGCTTCGGTGTTGTATGGGGCAATCTCTTCAAGGCGTCGGGCCACAAGAAGGGCTTCAGCAGTGAAACCATCTTCATTGAGCTGCGCTATCCTGTCAATCAGCTCTTCAGCATCAAAGAGTGCACCGAGACCCTCAAGATCGGGTTTTTCCTTTCCTGACGGTCCTTTTCCGGGTCTATGGTCATCGTCGAAGAAATCAGGCAGGTTCATTGGCAGGCATATATTGTTTTACATCCATCACGGTCATAGCATGCATAGATAAATATAAGAGAAATATCCGAACTACCGCAGGTTGGCTTTTCGTCCGGGTCATCAACAGGGAGTTACGGGTGATAATGCCTGAAAATTGACACCCCCTTGACGTGGCCGGCGAATGCTGAGAGCTCTTCGGCGCTTGCCGCTGCAACCCCTTCCACTGATCCGAAACGCTCCAGGAGGGCGAATGCGGTTTTTTCCCCGATGCCAGGGATTGCGGTGAGTCCGGTCTCGAGTGTCCGTTTTGAGCGGATATTGCGATGGTAGGTTATGGCGAACCGGTGCGCCTCGTCGCGCAGCTGCTGGAGAAGCTTGAGAGCAGGGGATGTTTTCGGCAGATTGAACGGCCCGTCCGCATCCGGAGTAAAGATCTCTTCCAGGCGTTTTGCGAGCCCGATGACGGGGACCGTGACTCCCAGCCGGTCAAGCACTTTTTTAGCACTGTTGGCCTGGCCTTTTCCTCCGTCGACCACGATGAGGTCCGGGAGCGGGAGCTCATCACGCAGCGAACCCCCATAACGGCGTCCGAGTACCTGTTCCATGGCGGCATAGTCATCGGAACTTCCTGTACCGCAAGCATCTTCAAGTGACTGGAGCCTGAACTTCCGGTACGCGGATTTAAGGGGCTTTCCGTTGACGAAGCATACCATCGAACTGACATAGTCGGTTCCCTGAAGGTGCGAGTTGTCGAAGCACTCGATCCGTTTCGGGGGGCTCTCAAGATGCAGCGATTCTCCGAGTGCTTTTACCCCATAGTGTTCGCGAGCGGCTTCCCCGCGTTTCTGTTTCTGTACCAGATACTCTGCCAGATGGTGGCGGGCGTTCTGGCGGCACATTTCCATCAGCTGGGCTTTTTCGCCAATCTGCGGTACCGTGAACTTCACCGGCTTTTTCCGTGTCGGGTTCTCTTCCGCCCTTTCTCTGGAGAGGGCCTGGAGACTTTCGGTGTCGTCCAGATCAAGCTGCGCCGAGAGAAGGACTTCTTCCGGCATTGCTTCGGGTGCTTTCAGGTAGTACCCCTCGAGTACTTTCCCGAGCAGTTTTTTCTCGGGTTCACCGGCGGTGTTGGTGAGGATGAAGTGCCGTGCCCCGAGCATCTTGCCTTCACGGATGCGGAACACCACACCGCAGGCTTCGTCATCTCCGGAAGCGATGGCCGCAACGTCCCGGTCCATGCCGTCGGCGGCAACCATTTTCTGCCTGTCGGCGTATCTGCGGAGGCTTTGAAGCTGCATCTTCAGCTCCGCGGCTTCTTCAAAGCGCAGTTCTGCGGCAGCCTTGAGCATTTTTTCGTGCAGTTCCTTGAGGAGTCCCGTGGTGCGTCCCTTCAGAAGCCGCACAATCTCGCCGATCATCTCCAGATACTCGGCCTCATCCTGCAGCCCTTCGCAAGGGCCCTTGCATTTGCCGATGTGGTAGTCGAGGCAGAGCCTGTGCTTTTTTGCGGCAATGTTTTCAGGCGTGAGGCTGTACCGGCAGCTTCGGACCGGGAAAATGGAACCGATAAGCTCGAGAATCGAACGCAGTTGACCTGCTTCGGTGTAGGGACCGAACCAGGTTGAATTGTCGCGTATGCGGTTGCGCGAGATGAAGACGCGGGGAAAGGGTTCGCCGGTGATGACGAGCCACGGGTAGGTCTTGTCGTCTTTCAGGTTGACGTTATACCGGGGCTTCAGCTCCTTGATCAGGTTGTTTTCAAGGATCAGCGCCTCAACCTCAGAAGAGGTTATGATGATCTCCATATCGGTGATATGGCCAACCAGCACCTGTGTTTTGCCTGTCAGCTGCCGGGGATCGCGAAAGTAGGAACGAACCCTTGAACGGATGTTCTTGGCTTTTCCGACATAGATAACCTTTCCTGCACTGTTTTTGAACTGGTAGATGCCGGGGCCTGTAGGCAGTGATGCGACTGTTTCGCGGAGTTCGGGGGACGTGGTGTCAGTTTCGGCAGCCATGCAGGGCGTTCAAGGTGAAGTTGGGGTGTGAAGCGGTTCCCATGAAAGTAAACAAAAAAAGGCGCGGTTGGTTCCGCGCCTTTTTTTAGTGAATGGTGACCTCTCAAGATCCTCAGTGTTCCACGGCCTCTCCTGCGCCTTTCGGGTAGCGGAGGCTGTCGACCAGATCCTGGATCTCCTGCGGAGGAGCAGGCGTGAATCTGGAGACCACGTAGCTGACGGCAAAGTTGATGAGCATGCCGATGGTTCCGATGCCTTCGGGTGAAACGCCCATGAACCAGAACTCGGGCTTGTTCATGCCGGGGTTCAGGAACTTGAAGTTGACGATGTAGGCCGCCGTGAAGATGAGGCCTACGAGCATGCCGGCAATGGCGCCCTCCTTGTTCATCCTCTTCGAGAAAATACCGAGGATGATGACCGGGAAGAACGATGCAGCGGCAAGGCCGAAGGCGAACGCCACCACTTCTGCCACAAAGCCCGGAGGATTGATGCCGAAGTAGCCTGCAATCACGATGGCGACGGCAACGGCAACGCGGGCGAACAGCAGTTCGGATTTCTCGCTGATGTTCGGATTTAGCTGTTTTTTGACAAGGTCATGCGCGATGGAGGTCGAAATGACCAGAAGAAGGCCTGCTGCAGTCGAAAGAGCTGCTGCAAGGCCGCCGGCCGCCACAAGAGCGATCACCCAGTCCGGCAGTCCGCCGATTTCCGGGTTGGCCAGCACCATGATGTCCTTGTCGATGTACAGCTCGTTGCTGTTGTCGTTGGGTTTGTTGCTGAGCAGCGGTTCTCCGTGTGCGCCGGTTTCTTTGGTGAATGCGGGCTTTGAGCCTTCGAACGCATCACCGCCGCCGATGTTCTTGCCGGTGTACTGGATTAAGCCGTCGCCGTTCTTGTCCATCCATGCGAGCAGGCCGGTGTTCTCCCATTTCTTGAACCAGTTGGGAAGTTCCTCGTAGCTCTTGTTGCTGACGGTATCAATGAGGTTCAAACGGGCGAAGGTCGCAATCGCCGGAGCCGTGGTGTAGAGCAGCGCGATGAAGATAAGCGCCCAGCCTGCCGAGATGCGTGCATCGCGGACTTTCGGTACGGTGAAGAAGCGGACGATCACGTGCGGCAGGCCGGCAGTACCGACCATAAGCGCAAAGGTGATGGCGAAGACGTCGATCATCGGCTTCGAGCCGCTGGTGTATGCTGCGAACCCGAGATCCTTGTGCAGCATGTCGAGCTTCTCAAGAAGGGGAATGCCGTCAGCGCCTGCGCCGCCGAATCCGATCTGCGGGATCGGGTTGTTGGCTATCTGGATGGAAAGGAATATTGCGGGCACGAGGTACGCGAAAATCAGCACGCAGAACTGAGCCACCTGGGTGTAGGTGATGCCCTTCATGCCGCCGAGAACGGCGTAGAAGAACACGATGCACATGCCGATGATGATGCCGGTGTTGATGTCGACCTCAAGGAAACGCGAGAACACCACGCCGACGCCGCGCATCTGGCCTGCCACATAGGTGAAGGAGACGAAGATGGCGCAGATGATGGCCACGGTGCGTGCTGCATTCGAGTAGTAACGGTCTCCAACGAAGTCGGGAACCGTGAACTTGCCGAACTTGCGGAGGTACGGGGCCAGAAGGAGCGCAAGCAGCACGTAGCCGCCGGTCCAGCCCATCAGGTATACGGAGCCGTCATATCCCATGAAGGAAATAAGACCGGCCATTGAGATGAACGAAGCCGCCGACATCCAGTCGGCCGCCGTCGCCATGCCGTTGAGGACCGGCGGAACGCCGCCTCCAGCGACATAGAATTCTTTCGTGGAACCAGCTTTTGCCCACACCGCGATTGCGATGTAGATCAGAAAGGTGATTCCCACGATGGTGTATGTCCACATTTGTACATCCATAGCGGTAAACAGTTAAGGTTTGGTTGTGTGTGCTGGATTTTTTCTTTCAGGTAAGCCCTCAGTCCTCGCGAACGTCGAATTTCTTGTCGAGCTTGTTCATCAGTGCGACATAGACGAAGATCAGGATGACGAAGACATAGATCGAGCCCTGCTGCGCAAACCAGAATCCAAGCTTGAAGCCGCCGAGCTGGATGGCGTTGAGCTGGTTGACAAAGAGAATGCCGAACCCGTATGATACGACAAACCAGACCACCAGCAGACCGATGAGGTAGCCGAGGTTGATTTTCCAGTACTCCTGGAGTTTGCCTTTTTCCATGGATGGTGTTTGTTAATGGTTGTGATGGTGTGTGCTAAACTACATACATATCCGTAAGGTACGGAAAAAGATGATTAGGACGGAAGCCTATAAACGATTGTTGATAGGGCTGGAAGCAGTACTCCCGAAAGTGCCGCGTATTTCCAGGCGCTTCCGGGAGTATGATGGTTCATAGTTTCTGAGAGGCGTTACTCGGCAATGACCGGGGCAAGCATTTTTGCTTCGTCATCGGCAACGCTGCCTCCCATGACCTTGGCAATATTGCCTCCAAAGATCTTGGCCATGAGGCCCATGTTCATGCCGGTGATATAGATCTTGCCGCCCTCTCCTTCATAAACACCCCAGGCGCAGGGCATGAGGGTAGAGACTTCAGGGTTGGTGGCGAGCACATCGTTGGCATACTGTGCATTGCAGAGTTCGACGATGCTGACCTGCTTGTCAAGCGTGATGCCCTGCTTGGCGATCGAGGCGGTCATGTCGCGTGTTGCGGGTGACTGCCAGTTGTTGGCTTCGATTGAGGATTTCAGCGCAGCGCAGGTTTCTTCCACGGTCGCGTAGCGGCTCTCATGGGTGGTGAGCATCAAGCCCGGCATCATGCGCATGGCAAGAAGCCCGGTGAGGATGATGCCTGCGATGAGTCCCGCAAAGAAGGTGACGGCTTTGTTCATGTTTTTTTCGTTTTTGATTGTTCGAAGAGGATGCCGGCCGAAGTGCCGTGTTGCACAGTACATACATTTCAATGTACGGTGAAATCGCTTTTCAGGCAAATGCCCATAACCGGGCTGTAAATAGAAAGGGCCGCCCAAGGAGGCGGCCCTTTCCAGCTTCTGGCGTAGCGAGTAAGCTTAGAAGGTTACTGTTGCCCACAGCTCGGCACGGAGGGTGCTGGTGTCGCTGTCGGTGGTTGCGGTTTCCGTTGACTTGGTCAGCCAGCGGAGGGTTGGCTGGAGGCTGAAGGTGCCTGCTGCTGACTCGTAGACGCTGTACTTGTACTGTGCCCACACGAAGGTGTTCGAGTAGTCGGTGTTGGTCTTGTTGTCCGCTGCAGGGTTGTAGTCGACCCATGCCATGAACGGTCCGACCTCGCCCTTCAGGCGGTACACGGCTGCATGGTAGTCTGCGCCGTTGTCTTCGCAGAAGGTGTAGAACGCGCTGCAGGAGAGTTTGGCGTCGCCGACCGGCATGGATGCGTTGGCGCCGAAGGTCCAGGGCGTGACGTCTTTTGCAAAGGTGACGTCGGTGGTCGGGTCAGCATGTCCGGTAACTGCTGCGGTAACGAACGCAGCGCCAACGAGGGTCTGGTTCCAGATGTCGGTGTTGCCGATCACGGTGACCATCTGCGGCTCGATGGTGACGTCGCCGATGTTCATCTTGTAGGAGAGGTGCACGCCGTAGCCGTCGTTGAAGAGGCCGTCGGAATTCACGCTGTTGTTGATGAGGGTTATCGGCGCTTCGTTGTCGAGCACGAGAACGGTAGCGTTCAGGTCGCCGTCACCGAGCTTGGTGCCGTAGTTGACGCCGTAGCCGCGGTCGAAGTTGATGTTGAAGACCGGGGAATCCAGGGCCTGCATCGGGTAGAGCGAGAGGTCGAGGATCGGGTTGTTGAAGCTGTTCAGCGGCATGCGGCCCATCATGTAGTGGCTGTCCTGCATCATGCGGCCGAAGTAGAAGTTCGAGATGTCGACGGTGATGGCCTCATGGTTACCGTAGCCTACGGTCTGCCAGCCGCCGGCGATGTTGCCTTCCTCGTTCATCAGCATGGTCTTGAAGAAGTAGCCGCTACCGAGATCGGCTGCGCCCTTCAGGCGAATCCTGTACTGCCATTTGACATCGTCAGCCGTGGTCCCGGTATCGCTGTCGTTGAATTCGCTCCTTACCCTGACGCTGGCGTCTCCACCGAATTTCAGCTCGGCAGAAGCAGGTGATGCGTATGACAGTACTGCAAGCATTGCAGCAAGCGATAGCATTTTTTTCATGTGTTGTTCTCCGTTAGGTTGTGTGTGTGCGTTGCAGAGAAAAATGGTCCCGTGACCCTGAAAGTCAGCGGAACCGGATACAGAAAAGAACGTGTGTGCTTGTACTTAACCCTAAATGTAAGTATTTCAATAGGAAAGGAGCAAATTTATTTTTTGTCTTCTTTTTCCACTGTATTGCATTTAGAGTATATGACTATTATATAAAGGTTTGCGCCGTGGCGGCTGCACCAACTATTGACGGGGATATGAATATGGGAGATGTGACATTGCGCGTCAGCGCCCTCTGCATCCGGGACGGGCACGTCCTGCTTGTGGAGCATAAGAGTTTTTCTGCCGGAGACCCTTTTCTACCGGAGAGTTACTGGATTCTGCCAGGCGGCGGGGTTGAACGAGGTGAGACGCTGGAAGATGCAGTTCGGCGTGAAATGATGGAGGAGACAGGGCTCAGCTGCAATGTTGGCGGGCTGATTTTCGTTAAGGAGCTGCTCTATCCCTACCCCGGTGTTGCGGGCCAGGGGGAGCGCCATCACTCGGTCTCTCTCGGCTTCCACTGTGAGGTGACAGGGGGTGAAACCATTACCGGCAGGGATCCCGAATACCCCGATGACCAGCAGATGATCATGCGGGTTGACTGGCTGGCGGTTACGGACCTTCATCGCTACGACCTCTATCCGCCGTTCCTTCCTGACTATTTACGCAAAGGCGCTAAGGAAGGGTTTTCTGGTGCCGTGCCCGAGTTTTTCGATTCACTGCTCTGAGTCTTCCACCCTGTCCGCATTATACAATACAAAAGCCCCTGCAGTTCAGGGGCTTTTGCGTTATGGGTATGTTGGTCCTGACTTCTGCCATTAGTGCGAAAACTCTGCACTAATGAATTGCAGAAGAGGATTGTTAGTGAATTCTTGAATATTCATGGGTAAGCTATGCAGTTCTCCGGTGCGTTCATCACGGACAATTGCCTCCTTGATGTCCCACAGTTGATCGCGAATTTGTCGAAGCGATACTCCTGTTTTGATCTCCAGATATTTTCCCATCATCAAGGCCATGAAGCAGACGAGTATATGGGCCCTGATGGCATCTTTCGTGAAATGGAAGATCGGCCGGGCTTTCAAATCTGATTTACTCATGCGAAACGCCTGCTCGACGTGCCAAAGATCACGATAATAGGCAACAACTTCGGCGCTGGAGAGCTCATTTTCCGGAATGTTGGTGACGAAGCCCTTGATGCCAAGCAGC
>FUWD013180430.1_pt1 | contig 48747 bp, 51 predicted proteins | sample 1063281 | NCBI WGS metagenome assembly FUWD01 (sample SAMEA79048168, study PRJEB19326) | metagenome | biome: marine | reverse complement strand
ATGGTATTTCTTTCGTAGCTCAGATAGCCATGATTTGAACTCACTAATATCATCATATGGGAAAATGATGGAAATAAATTTGGATTGCTGTTCTTTGAATGTATGGGTCTGTGGCCGGGTAGGTACAACAAAACTCATTTTTTTCGGAAAGATAATCTGACTGGTATCCCATTAAAATCAAAATGTTGTCGGAGTTGATTTTCAATATACCGCTGATAGGATGTTTTTACCAATGTGGGATGGTTTAAATAAAGTGCGATTACGACAGGGGACCGACTCACTTGAGTGGCATATTTTATCTTGATAATTTTCCCCTGTTCAGCAGGAGGTGGGTTTTTGAAAATGATCTGTTCCAATGCTTCATTCAATTTATTAGTTGAAGTTAAATTTTTGCTGCGATCGTACACTTCCCAAGCAGTTTCTAATACTTTATGGATTCGTTGTTTTGTCAACGCCGAAATAAATAATAGTGGATAATGGCCCATTGACTTAAACTGATAACGGATCTCGTCCTTAAAATCGTTCATTGTGTGTGTTTCTTTTTTAATAAGATCCCATTTATTAACGACAAAGATGAGCCCCTTCCCTTTATCAATTACAAAATCCACAATGGATTTATCCTGCTTCCCGAACCCTTTTTCCGCATCAATGAGAACCAAAACAACATTTGCTTCTTCAATAGCATTTTGGGTTCGTACTGTTGAATAATACTCAATTTTATCTTTGATCTTAGCCAACTTTCTCAATCCCGCCGTGTCCACCAAGGTAGTATCTTTCCCATGCCATTTGATATGAGCATCGATGGCATCTCGTGTTGTACCTGCAATGGGCGTTACAATGGTTCGTTCTTTTTGTAAAAGTCCATTTGTCAGGGAAGATTTTCCCACATTAGGCATGCCTACAATTGCCAAGCGGAGTCCTTCTTCTTCATCTGTCTCCAATGGGGGTTTAGTCAGATCCAATTTTTTCAAAATTGCATCTAAGAGATCACCAGTTTGGCGACCATTCAATGCAGAGATTGCCATAGGGAATTCTAACCCAAGTTCATGAAATTGGTGGATCAAATTATCCGTCTTATACCCATCACATTTATTAACGGCAAGAATATATGGCTTTCCACTTTCTCTTACGAATTGCGCCAGTCCCTGATCGCTTGCAGTTGGCCCTTCTTTTCCATCCACCATGAAAAGGACTAAATCTGATTCCCCCATGGCTATTTGTGCTTGTTCCCTCACAGCAGCATTGAAAATATCAAAATCTTCCGGAATGTAACCACCCGTATCTATGAATTTCAGAGGATGGGCACACCACTCCATCTCCCCATAGATCCTATCCCGAGTGATACCTTCCTGCGAGTCAACAATCGCCTGTCGCTGGCTGAGGAGGCGATTAAAAAATGTGGATTTCCCAACATTAGGTCGACCCACAATTGCAATGATTGATTTCGCCATTGAAAGTTTAACCGACGGTCTTGAGAATCAACCAGATTAACGCTATTGCAAAAATAGCATGTACAGCTATGGCACTTAAAAGGTCTTTCATTTCATTTTTCCTCTATTTATTATTATTTTATTTTTACTTTATCGACATTATCTATCAATATTCTGAGCAATTTAATCCTAGTCTCTATGTTTGGTTTTCTTCCCAAAATTTAAATTTGAATCCATAGAGATCTTTCATTTAACAGGTTTTGCCCTTTCTCTTCCACATAAAAGTGGTCATGCAAAATTGGGGGAAGGTTAATCATAATCAGTAAAATGTGGGCGAGAATTTACTCTCGGATTTTTATATGACGAAGGTGGGAATTATTTCTTTTGCTTATACCGCCAGATAAATAGCACAATGATACCAGCTACATTTGGGTACCAGATCTCCGGACGATTCCACGGTATACCGTTAAATGAGAAATCGGATAATGGCCAGAATAGTTTTGTTGGAAAAAATTCTTTACTGTGAAAAGGAAAATCCAAACATATATGAAAAGGCCAGCCTAACATGGCAAAAGCAAAGGTTTTATTCACTCGCCAAACCATGGCTATCACAATGAAGGCAGATACAAAACTATGGGAAATATCGTAGTTGATAAAAACCCACCCCGGAATGGAATCTAGAGAAGACCTGCCCAAAGAAAATTCGAATGAGGCTACCCGAATAAGTAATAGAATCCCAAATGAGAATAGGTCCGGGGCTGCACCCCAAAAGAGCGCCCATTTTTTATAGCCGCGAAACCCAAAAAGTCCACTGCCCCATAATGCATGACTGAATGTATCCATTTTCCTGATTACAAGTTTGCAAAAGACCTGATATTCTGCAAAGTTTACATTTAAATATATTTTGTTTTCTGGATTGAGCGGGTGATGAGAATCGAACTCACGTCTCTAGCTTGGGAAGCTAGGGTAATAGCCATTATACGACACCCGCAAAGGGGCCAAATTTTAGGTAATAATTAGGACTTTTAAAATGGCCTAGACCATCTGTTCTACAAATCCATGAATTCGAGATAATTTGTCATTTTCTGAAGCGTAATATTCAAATGTTATAATGATAATTTTAATTAGTGATATTGTGACATTTAGGTGTCATAACCTTAAGTCCAACATCATTTTTAGTGACAAAAATAAAATGTGAAAATATATAATGAATTGATTATTTCTCGACGAGAGTTGATTATTTTTACGTAAACATCTTGTAAGATTGATAGGGTATTTTCTATATTCATTTTAGCCAACCAGTTGATTTATCACACTTTCACTTGTCATCCTTTTTTATAGCACATTGAAAACTGAAATCCGTACATTAATCGTACGGTGATGCAAACCAAGGAAAAACACCTATGGCAGAAGCTATGGAATTGGATCTCTCGTTGAAGCAGCAGGGATCACAACCACTCGAAACACCCATCGTTCCCCCTATAAAACTGATGGATAAGAATGATACAGTTGAAATTCCAAATGAATATACTATTGAAAATTATTATGGCGATGATCAACTCGGTTCTGATGTTTTAAAGCAAAAATATCTTGCTCCCTGGGAGAACCACCCCTACGAACTTTGGACCCGCCAAGCCTCTGCATTAGCCTCCGTAGAGAAAACCAAAGCACTCAAAGAAAAATGGGAGAAAAAATTCTTTACCATACTGGAAGATTTTAAGTTTGTCCCCGGCGGACGCATAATGCATGGTGCCGGCCGAGAAGATATCACCACCACTCTAAATAACTGTTATGTTGTTGCGGTACGAGATGACTCAATTAAATCTATTTATGATACTATTATCAATGAAGCATTAACATACAAATATGGGGGCGGATGCGGGCACGACCTATCAATACTCAGACCAGCTGGTAAACCTATCAATGGAACTGGCGGTGAATCTTGTGGACCCACAGGGTTTATGAATCTGTTTAGTGAAAATACAAACACCATTGCACAACATGGACGTCGCGGTGCAAATATGCAAACCTTACGGGTAGATCATCCTGATATTGAGAAATTCATAAGTATCAAAACTGGTGATATTGAGATGATAAAATACTCTAACATCTCAGTCCTTTTAACTCACAAATTCATGGATGCGGTGAAAAATGATGGTGATTTTGATCTAACATATGGTGGTGAAGTATATAAAACAATCAAAGCCAAAACTCTCTGGGATGAAATTGTATACCACGCACATTCAAGTGCTGAACCTGGATTGCTCTTCTGGGATACCATGAAAGACTATCACAACGCCGAATACTGTTCTCCTCTCATTTCGACTAATCCTTGTGCTGAACAACCCTTGCCCGATGGAGGTTGTTGTAATTTGGGTGCTGTAAACTTGGAACGTTTCGTTGATAATAATGGGAATTTCATGATTGACCAATTCAAGGAAACTGTTGGAATTGCCACCCGGTTTTTAGACAATGTTGTGGATTACAATATGGATCGACATGCGCTGGAAGACCAAAAGAAAAATGCAGAAAATGACCGTAGAGTAGGCCTTGGCATTCTTGGCCTTGGAGATATGATGGTAAGAATGGGAATCAAATATGACAGTGAAGATGCTTTGCAAACCATCGAACAAATCATGCAGATTTTCAGGGACACCGCATACGAAACCAGTGCTGAATTAGCGGAAGAAAAAGGACAATTTCCCAACTTTGATTGGAATGGATTTTTCAAAAGTAAGTTCATAAAAAACCTCCCAAAGTCCTTACAAGAAAAAATTAAACAAAATGGTGTGCGGAATTGTACCTTGACAACTGTTGCACCTACTGGGAGCGGCGCTATCGTTTCTCGTGTCACATCCGGTGTCGAACCTATCTTCGCCACATCGTATAAAAGACGGGTGAAAAATAATGGTGATGGATACGGTAAAACATTCAATGAATACAAAGTGTATCACCCTATTATAGGAAAATTATTCGAAACAGATAAAAATCTCCCGGATTACGTGGTGACAGCTCATAATATCGACCCTTATTTCCGAGTTAAAATGCAAGGTGTTATTCAGCAGTATATTGACTCATCCATATCTTCTACGGTGAATCTTGCAGAAAATATTACAATTGATACTGTTGCTGATATATATATGACAGCCTACGAAGCTGGATTGAAAGGAATAACAGTTTATCGTGAAGGTAGTCGCGAGGGAATTCTTGTTTCAGATGAAAAAAAGAAAAAAACTGTATCTCCATCAGAACTTAATCTAAATGCCCAGATAACTTCAGAAGCCCGGGAAGAAAAGAGTCCACGAGTTAGACCAACTCAAACTGCCGGAGTTACGCGTCGGATTCGCACAGGAGAAGGGACACTTTATATCACCATCAATGAAGATGAAAATGGTCTTTGCGAAGTCTTCACAACTATCGGGAAAGCCGGTGGAAACGCCGCAGCTCAATCAGAAGCTATCAGCCGTTTGATCTCATTGTCACTTCGATCTGGTTTGGATCCTCAAGCCATCGTTCGGCAATTAAAAGGAATTTCCGGACCAAATCCAACTTGGGAAGATGGCAGATTGATCCTGTCTACACCAGATGCCATTGGAAAAGCACTGGATGATTATATTAAAGAACGTGAAGAGATGAATCAAAAAGGGCAATCAGAACAACCCCTGGAAAAACCATTAATCACATTAGCACAAGATCATCAAGAAGAAAACGAACTCATAATCTGTACAAAATGTCACAATCATAGTGTAGTAAATGAAGGTGGATGTCTCACATGTCGAGAATGTGGATGGTCTAAATGTGACTAGATTATTCGTTCAATAAGTTGAGCGATATGTGAATATAATTAAAAAAGCCTTCTTGCTTATTGCTTGAAGGCTTTTTTAATAAATATAATATGGTTATTAAATAAAATTTAAACTTCTAAAATTTCTTTCTCTTTGTCATTCTGAAGCACATTTAATTTATTAATATGATCATCGGTCAATTTTTGAATATCACCTTCGTTATCTTTAATAATGTCTTCTGATACATGGTCTTCTTTCCCAAAATCCTGTAAATGATGGATTCCATCACGTCTCACATTTCTTACTGCAATTCGTGCTTCTTCAACCAAGTGGTGAGTAAATTTATTCAATTCCTGCCGACGTTCTTCACTTAAGGGTGGGATAGGGATCAAAACCGAATTCCCGTTATTCCCAGGAGTAAATCCCATATTTGAATCCATGATTGCTTTTTCAATAACAGGAATTAACGTTTTTTCATAGGGTGTAAGTGTAATGAGCCTTGGCTCCGGTACAGAAATGGTTGATACCTGGTTCAAGGGAGTTATTGAACCATAATAATCCACAGTTAGTGAATTAAACATTTCCGGATTAGCTCGGCCGGTACGAACTTTATTTAATTCACCTTGGCAATGGATTACGGTTTGATCCATACGGTGCTTCACATCAGTTAAAATATCATCAATCATGTTTTACTCTGAAACTAGTGTGCCAATTTTACTGCCAAGAACCAAAGCTTTCAAGTCCCCGGTATGATTGATATTAAATACTCGTATTGGCAAATTATTTTCTTTACATAGGGTAATGGCGGTCATGTCCATGACTCGCAAATTATCGTTTAAAACTCTAGAAAACGAAACAGTTTCAAATTTCACTGCATCTTCGTGGATCATGGGATCCTTGTCATAAATACCATCGACTTTAGTCCCCTTCAATACCACTTCTGCATTCAGTTCAACCGCCCTTAAAGCAGCAGCAGAGTCTGTAGTAAAAAATGGATTTCCGGTACCTCCTGCTATAATGACAACACGCCCTTTTTCAAGATGGCGGATAGCACGACGACGGATATAAGGTTCAGCGATCTGGGAAACACTAATGGCAGACAAAGTTCGAGTCTCACACCCAACCTTTTCTAAGGCATCCTGAACGGAAATGGCATTCATAATAGTGGCCAGCATTCCGAGATAATCGCCTGTAACACGATCCATTCCTTTACTGGCTGCCTGAATACCGCGAAATATATTACCTGCACCAATAATGAGCCCGACTTCAACTCCCGATTCACGAATGGATTGTACCTCTTCTGCAAGGTAGTTTGCTTTTATGGGATCAATGCCAAAATCCTGTTCACCTGCCAATACTTCTCCTGAAAGTTTTAGAAGAACACGGCGATACAGCGGCTCAGCCATGGATGGAGTTAAACTTGGCCGTTATTGGAAGGATCTGATTCACCAATGGCGAACCGAATGTAACGGTTGATGCTTATATTTTCACCTAATGTTGAAATAGTTTCTGTGATTAAATCGTGGATTTTTTTATCCGGATCCTTGATATAGGTTTGATCCATCAGACAAGATTCCTGATAGAATTTGTTGATTCGACCTTCCACCATTTTTTCTATAATATTTTCTGGTTTTCCTTGAGCTTTAGCCTGTTCCATGAAAATATCTTTTTCACGGACAACAATTGATTCATCGATTGAATCACGATCAAGTGCAACAGGATTAGTGGCGGCTATCTGCATGGCAAGATTGTGAGCCAATTCAATAAATCCCTCTGTATTTGCAACAAAGTCAGTTTCACAGTTTAGTTCTACCAATACGCCCAAGCGTCCACCCGCATGGATATAAGAATAAACCAATCCTTCTTTCGTTTCTCTAACACCTTTCTTTTCTGCCTTTGCAACGCCTGATTTTCGAAGGTGATCAACTGCTTTATCTAAATCGCCTGAAGTTTCCACCAAGGCTCTTTTACAATCCATCATTCCCGCACCAGTTTTGTCTCGAAGTGTCTTTACGAGTTTTGCATCAATACTCATAATTAATCATTCACCTTCTTGAATTGAATCTTTGGAAACATCTTCACTTTCCTGAGCATCAGGCGTTTCCGCTGGGTCTGGATTTTCTTCAGAATTTTCTTCAGTATTTTTAGCAGTATCTTCTTCAACATCTTCCACTGCAATTTCTTCAGGTACAGATTCTACCTTTAGTTCACTTTCTTTTACAGATTGTTCATTCGAATCTGTATCTATTTTTTTATCAGAATTTTTCTTATTTTTTTCAGCAGCGGTACCACGTGCTTCATTTATAGCGTCTGCTAGGGCGGAAATGATTAACTGAATTGTCCGGATTGAATCATCATTTGCCGGAATAGGGTAATCCACCTTATTTGGATCTGTATTTGAATCAACAATTGCAATTATTGGGATATACAGCCGCTTAGCTTCACGAACAGCAGTGTCTTCATATTGGGCATCTACCACTATAACTGCATCTGGTAAACGTCGCATATCTTTAATACCACGGTGTTGATCTGCTAGTTTTACTCGTTCACGGTTGAGCATTTGAGTTTCTTTTTTCGTAAGATTCTCATAAAGATTTGACCCTTCTTTTTCCAGCATTTTCAATCGTTTTATACTTTTCTTAATGGTAGAAAAATTAGTCAATGTTCCACCCAGCCATCGTTCTACAATATAAAACATGCTGCATTTGTCCGCTTCCTGCTGTACAATGTCCTGAGCTTGTTTTTTAGTACCGACGAAAAGGACCTCACCATTTTTACTTATGATTTCCTTTACAAAATCAGCTGCTTTATTAAATCCTTCAATTGTGGATTCAAGGTTTATAATATGGACCCCATTCTTCTCTAGAAGAATATGAGATTTAAAATTAGGATTCCATTTCCGAGTTACGTGCCCAAAATGAGCACCTGTACCCAGAAGATCTTCGAATTTGACTTCAGGCATAGATAATAATTAACGTTTTGAGAATTGAAAGTTTTTACGGGCGCCAGGTTGACCGGGTTTCTTCCGCTCAACTTTCCGCGCATCACGGGTCAGGAAACCTTTCTCTTTCAGGATAGCACGATAGTCATCATTCACTCCTAAAAGCGCACGTGAAATCCCCAGTCGAATAGCTCCCGCTTGACCGGTTAGTCCACCACCATTTACATTTACATTAATATTGTAGGCTTTTTCGCTTTCTAATGCTACGAGAGGTTGCATGACAACCGTTGCTAAAGTTTCCCGACATAGATAATCCCTGAAAGGTTGACCATTCACTTGGATATCTCCTTTTCCCGGAGACACAAAAACTCGTGCGATTGATCTCTTCCTGCGGCCAGTTCCGTAATAAGTAGCTTCTGACATAATTTTAAATTTCTAAAGTTTGTGGTTGTTGAGCTGTGTGTGGATGATCTGAACCAACATACACTTTCAAATGAGACAAGATACTTCTTCCCAAGCGATTGTGTGGCAACATTCCTTTGATCGCATTTTCTACAATCCTTTCCGGATGTTTTCGGCGCATTTCTGCAACAGATGTTTCCTTACCACCTCCCGGAAAACCGGAATGGCGGAAATAGGTTTTATCAGTTTCTTTGGATCCAGTCACTTGGATCTTTTCTGCATTAATAACCACGACGCAGTCGCCCATATCCATATGCGGTGTAAAATTCACTTTGTGTTTTCCACGAAGGATCTGGGCAATATTTGAGGCGAATCGGCCAAGGGTTTGTCCTTCGGCATCAGCGATCCACCAATTTTTTTCGATTTCTGATTGTTTTATTGATATTGTTTTCATTTTCACTTCGAATAAAGCCCACAAAATTAGACAATAATTACTGCCTTGGTCAATAAATAATCTAAAAAAACTTAAGATAATTGAGTCGTGATTTGTCCGCGTGAAATTGTGTACTCAACCTTCCCTTTTAATATCTCTCCATAATAAGGAGAATTAATTGACCGAGATTGTACATGTACTTTTTCGAAGGACCATTCCACATCCGGATCTAAAATGGTAATCTCTGCATCCGTCCCTTCAGAAAATAAGTCCTGCTCAAATCCCATTATAGCTCTAGGGTTTGATGTTAATAATTTTAGTACATATCCCAATTCAAGCCCTTCATCATGCACGAGAACCTTATTTACTGCACCAAAGCAGGATTCGAGCCCGATCATACCAAAAGAGGCCAGATCAAAAGTCGTTTCTTTATCTTCAATCGTGTGAGGTGCATGGTCTGTTGCAATACAATCAATGGTTCCGTCTTTCACTGCATCAATTAATGCTTTACGATCACTTTCTGTTCGTATGGGCGGTGCAACCTTTAGATTGGTATTATAAGATGTAAGTGCTTCATCATTAAAGAATAAGTGATGTGGTGTCACTTCTGCCGTGACTTTTTCATTTTTTGATTTCATCTCACGGATATGTTGAACCGCTTTTTTTGAGCTCACATGAGGAATATGCAATCTAGCCCCAGTAAATTGAGCAAGTTCCAGATCACGATAAACCATGGCAGATTCTGCCAGATCAGGATTCCCAAGGAGCCCCAATTGAGTCGAGATTTTCCCTTCATGCATTACACCTTCTGCTCTAAGACATTCATCTTCCGCATGATTAATGACTGGTACATCCATCATTGTTGCATATTCTAACGCTATTCTCATCATGGCACCATTCTGGATGGGTAAACCATCATCACTAAAGGCCACTGCGCCTTCATTATGCATGAGCCCCATTTCTGTGAGATCATTGCCGTTTTGTGATTTTGTGACGGCACCAATTGGGTGAATATAAATGGGAGACTCTTCTGCTTTCTCCCGGATAAAATTGATGGATTCCGGAGTGTCCAAGGGTGGATTTGTATTGGGCATAACACAAACACGTGTAAATCCACCAGCCATGGCAGAATGTGATCCTGATATAAGTGTTTCTTTATCTTCTCTTCCCGGTTCACGAAAATGAACATGAATATCACAAAATCCGTGTGTAATTACTTTTCCACTGCAATCGATTGTGAGTGAATTTTTCGGTTCATCTACCTTTCCAACACCTGCGATCTTTCCGTCCTTTAACCATATATCCCCAGCAATAGTTTTTCCATGAAATGGATCCATTATTGTTCCATTCTTCAGAATAAGGTTTTTGGCCATCTTTTCAATTTTCATGATTCATCTTCCTCGTTGGTTTTTCCGCCGCAAAGCAGATACAGGATCGCCATTCGTGAAGCGACTCCGTTTAATACCTGATCTAAAATGATGGCCTGATCTCCATCAGCGACCGTCCCATCAATTTCAACACCACGATTCATAGGCCCCGGGTGCATGATAACTATTTCTTTTTGATGCGACTCTAGCCTTTCTTGAGTAATCCCAAACATAGCTCGGTACTCTCGAACAGATGGGACAAGTCCCAATCCCATTCTTTCTCTTTGGATCCGAAGTATATTGAGTGCATCCGCCCATTCAATGACTTCGTCCACATTATAATTAATATTTACCCCTAAATCCTTTATAAAAGGCGGTATAAGGTTTGGCGGACCACACAATGTCACATCAGCTCCCATGATAAGAAGCCCATGAATATTACTCAGTGCCACACGACTATGGGAAATATCACCTATAATTCCAACTTTGAGCCCTTTTAGTTTCCCGAATTTTTCATGAAGACTCATCATATCAAGGATGGCTTGTGTCGGATGTTCGTGGGTCCCATCTCCTGCATTGATAATGACTGCATCAATAAATTCTGTTAAGTGTTTTGGTGCACCCGGAGTTGGATGGCGCATGACCACGGCATCTATCTTCATGGCTTCAATATTTTGTGCTGTATCTTTAAAACTCTCTCCCTTTTTCAAACTACTGGAAGATGCAGAAAAATTCACCGTATCAGCACTCAATCGTTTTTGGGCTAATTCAAAACTAATTCGTGTTCGAGTGGAATTTTCAAAAAACAGGTTTACAATTGTTACACCCTGAAGCGATGGCACTTTTTTAATTGGCCGATCCAGAACTTCACGGAATTTGAATCCAGTATCAATAATGGTTTGAATATCTTCGCTGGGATATCCTTCCAGTCCGAGTAAATGTCTTTGCTGCAGCATTATCCCGCACTCCTTATCAAGTAAACACTGTCTACATCATCCGTTTCAGTTAAAGTCACATTTACGTGCTCCCCTTCATGAGTTGGTATGTTTTTGCCGACATAATCTGCCTTGATTGGCAATTCACGATGTCCCCTGTCAACCAGCACTGCCAATTGAACTTTGGCAGCACGTCCAAAAGAATTTAATTCATCCATGGCAGCTCGTATCGTTCTCCCGGTATAAAGCACATCATCGACTAAAATGACGGTTTTTCCATCTAATGAAAAAGAGATATCTGTCCCTTTTACTTGAGGAATCACCAATCTCTCTCTATAATCATCTCTATGAAATGTGATATCCAACGATCCTTGGTTTAAGGAGATACCGCTAATGTCACAAATCTTGTTTTGAATTCGTGCAGCCAATGGAACGCCACGATTATGAATTCCAATTAATACAATATCCTGGGAGTTCAAGTTTTTCTCAAGGATTTCATAACTCAACCGAGTGATTGAACGACCGATTGAATCTGAATCCATTAAAATTTTGTTACTCATCCAATCTCCATTTTTTCCAAAAAAAACCTCCGGACAGAGGTTATTAATAACTCGCGCGGAGGTCTTACCCTGCCCTTATCGGCCTCTCTGGACCAATTTAAAGGGTTGTATAGCCCCTTAATTTACACTAATGAGTGATGCTTGAGAACGTTTAAATCAATTATAATTTATCAGTCTAGTGATGGATAAAACTTGGTCAGATCAGGTCCATCTAAACCAGTGATGAGTGTATTAATTCCCAGAAATTAGATCAAAAATAACATCGGGAGTTGTCTCCTGATTCAGATGATCCATTTCAACAATTAAATCAATTTTCTCTTTTTTAAACCATTGGACCTGTCGTCGTGCGAATTGGCGAGTACGGATGACAATATCGTCTCTCATTTCATCATAAGTCATTTCATTATTTAAATAAGACTGGATCTGCCGATACCCAATAGAATTCAACGCAGGGTAAATCTCTTTGGACTCAGATTGTTTTATTAATAATTCTTGTACTTCTTCTACCCATCCATTTTCCAACATTTCATCAGTTCTCTGTTCAATCCGTTGGATAATTATTTTTCTATCCCAATTTAATAAAACGGTAAAAAGATTCATTGTTTCAACCGGATGTTTCTTTTGATCTCTAAAATGCTCCGTCGGCGTCTTCCCTGTTGTTTCATAGATCTCTAAAGCACGCATGAGTCGTTTCTTGTTGTTTATATGAACAATTTTTGCATATTCAGGATCAATGGATCTCAGCAAATCCAAAAGTGCTACAGGGTCATTTTCGTAAGCCTGATCTAAACGATTACGGGTTGGTAAATCCGAAACACTACCTTCAAAGATACCTGTTTTCAATGCACGGTAGTAAAGCCCGGCACCGCCACAAATAATAGGGGTTTTACCAAAACCACGAATCTCAACAACCTTCTCTTTCACTATTTTGGCATATTCACCAGAAGAGATGGGTTTAGCTGGATTCCTGAATCCAAATAAATGATGGGGAATTCCCTCCATCTCATCATCTGTGGGTTGTGCGGTACCAATGGGCATTCCTTCGTAGATCTGCCTGGAGTCCAAACCTATGATCTCACCGTCGGAACGCTTTGCCAACTCAATGGTTAAGGATGTTTTTCCACTGGCTGTGGGACCGATGATAGTGAGGGTTAACTGTTTTACCATTACGATTAGGTGACCTAAATTTATGAATCCACGATCAAAGATAGTCGTGGTACTTTAATCCATCAAAGATCCATTCTTATAAAATGGCGGTTTAACCACAACTGCTGATTTCATTCTACCACGAATATCAACAAGCAATTCTGTCCCGGATTTATCGAATGGCCTATTTACATACCCGATACCAATCCCAGTTTCAAGTGATGGACTCATGGTTCCACTAGTAATTGTTCCCACAATTTCATCATTTATCAAGATGGTGCAGCCTTGACGTGGTATAGCACGTTCAGTCATTTCCAGGCAGACCAATCGTCGTTTTACATTTGCTTTTTCTTCCAGTAGCGCATTTTTACCCATGAAGTCAGTTTTGCCTAATCTGGTGATTCTCCCCAATCCTGCTTCAATGGGATTCGTTGTTTCATCAATATCATTTCCATACAATGCAAGCTTCATTTCCATTCTAAGTGTGTCCCGACAACCCAATCCAGCAGGTTCCAATCCTTTATCTTGCCCTGCTTTCATGATAGCATCCCAAATTTCACCAATATCATCCGAATTTGCATATATTTCAAACCCAAGTTCACCAGTATATCCGGTCCGAGAAATAATGGCTTTCTTTCCATTCAAACGACCTTCTACAAAATGATAAAATTGGATATTGGTTAAGTTGGAATCTGTCAATGTTTGAAGAATGTTCCGAGATCTAGGACCTTGTATTGCAACGAGACCAATGTCATCACTCATATTTTCAATTCTTATATCTCCCTTAGCATGCGAGTTCAGCCAATCTATATCTTTTCCATTATTAGCAGCATTAACTACCAGCATAAATTCATTTTTCTTTTTATAAACTAGAATGTCATCAATAATTCCACCATTTGCATAACACATAGCAGAATATTGCGCTTGTCCAATTGAAAGAGAAGCCACATCATTCACAGTTACTTTTTGCAGGAATGATTCAGCATCAGAGCCAGAAATAATGAATTCTCCCATATGGCTCACATCAAATAATCCCGCCTTTGATCGAACAGCCAAATGTTCCAGGTTAATGCCTGAATAATGTGTTGGAAGCAAATAGCCACCAAAAGTGACCATATTCCCACCCAGTTCGATGTGTCGATCTAATAAAGGTGTGTTTTTCTCCTGCATGATTATCTTTCAATCCAAAATTTAGATTTAAGTATTCTTCGTGTCTGTTACTTTTGTGGAAATTGCTTAAGACATGAGTTGTTTGAGTGCTTTTTTAATGACGGATTCCAGTTCCCCGGATAATTCGCCATTTTTCTCCAAATCTGTGCATGCTTTTTTCGCATGGTTAGGTTTATATCCCAATGAAATGAGAGCATTCACCACATCTCTAAATAATTGGGATACAGATTCTCCTCCCTCTTCAAAGCCCAGTGAATCATCACTCGTTTTCATGAATTTTTCTTTCAGTTCTACAATGATTCGTTTGGCCGTTTTGGCTCCAACACCAGGAACAGATGTCAATGCAACTACATCACCTGCAATAACACGGTCTTTCAATCTGGATGGTTCAATACCGGACAATATCGTTAATGCCAGTTTGGGCCCGATTCCACTGATTGAAATCAATAACTGAAATACATTGCGTTCTTTTTCATCTGCAAAACCAAATAAATTTAATATATCTTCCCTAACATGGAGATACGTCAATATATGGGCTTCTTTTCCTTTTGATGGAAGTGATTCCAATCCGTTGATGGACATAGTTAATTTATAGCCCACACCGTTCACAAATAGCACTGCATAGGTGAGTGTTTTATGTTCTACAATTCCTTTTAATTGATCAATCATACGAATTTAGCCTGGTTGATATAACAAAGTCCCACTGCCATGGCATCTGACACATCCAGCGGTTTCGGAGGTTCTTTTAATTTTAAAATTTGGGTGACCATATAGGACACTTGTTCCTTGGATGCTGCACCATTACCACAGACTGACATTTTTACTTTTCTGGGTGCAAATTCATGGACGGAAATATCTGCCTGGGCAGCAGCTAAAATCAAAGAACCGCGGGCCTGTCCTAGGGTCATAGCTGATTTAACATTCTTGCTGTAAAATGCATCTTCTATGGCCATCACATCAGGAGAAAATTGATCCAGTATTTTGTTCATTTCTTCAAATAAATAATTTAATCTTTTTGGTAAACTATCTTTGGGCTTGGGCTTTATTGTGCCATAGGCGGAAAGATGTGTTTGATTCCGTTTTGTATCCATAATACTAAATCCTGTAATGCCCAACCCCGGATCCACACCTAAAACACGCATGAATCAATCCTGGAGAAGCGTTTCTTCATCCACATCAAAATTGGAAAAGAGTTTACTGATGTCGTCATTATCTTCTAAAGCATCCATGAGTTTAAGAGCAGACTGAGCTTCTTTCCCTTCTAATTTTTGCAGTGTTTTCGGCACCATTTCTACCTCCGCTGATCTGATCTCGTATCCAGAATTTTCTAAGGCGTCTCTCACATCCATAAGATAAACTGGATCCGTTGTGATTGTAAAATAATCATCATCAGTTTCAAAATCATCAGCACCTGCTTCGAGAGCTGCTTCTAAAATCACATTCTCATCCCCGGAATTACTATTGATAATAATTTGGCCTTTTTTATCGAAAACCCATGCGACACTCCCATTCTCACCCAAATTTCCTCCATATTTTGAAAGTAAGTGTCGAATTTCTGCCACAGTTCGGTTCTTATTATCCGTAATAATATCCATCATGATGGCCACACCACCGGGACCATACCCTTCGTAAGTCACTTCTTCATATGAAACACCTTCCAGTTCACCTGTCCCTTTTTTTATGGCACGTGTTATATTATCTATAGGAAGATTATTGGATTTTCCGTTTGAGACTGCTTTTCGCAACCGTGGGTTTGCATCAACATCACCGCCTCCCAATCGAGCTGCCACAGTGATTTCTTTAATGATCTTAGTGAATATTTTTCCGCGCTTGGCGTCTTGAGCACCTTTTCGGTGTTTGATGTTGGCCCACTTACTATGTCCTGCCATGATTATCCTAAGTTTTAGACTTGAAAATTACAGAACTTGGCAAATGGCTCCAAAGGAGATAAAAGGCGAATTTTTAAACAATCACAAAATGCAAAAAGGGTAACTGGATTAAAATATCAATTAGTGAATCGCTTTGTTAGAACTTGATTCGGTCAGAACAGTTATTTTAAATAAAAATTAAATTATAATTTATTCTAAATTTTTGCTGCTTTGCTCAATCCTGCTACGAACAATCCAAATATTCTTATATCCTTTTTTATTCAGATTTGCCTTTTGTTTTTCCGCTTCTTTTTTTGTTACAAAATTACCTAACCTGAGTTTATAAAGCGGTGCTTCAAAAACCATGTAAACTGAATCTTTCAAACTTCTCTCAAATTTTCGTAGAGTCCGGTTTGTCTCTTCCACTGAAGATGATTCGAAAATCTGCAGTCGATATCCTTCTTGGGTTGTAATTCGAATATTTTTTAATGAATCCAACAAACCAAATTGTGATGTTCCAAATATCTTATCCAGAATTTTTGGTGTTTTAGGTACCGGGTCTCGAACAGAATTCATATCAAACCAAAATAGTGAATCCTGCGCTAACAGACATCCTGTGAAGAGTAACAAAAAAAGCAATCGTCTCATTTTAATGCCCGAATTGATTCAGTTGGAATCCACCCTTTTTTCCCATCAATGAGAATAATTTCCACCCAATCCTTCTGGGTTTGATGGATATCTGCAAAGCTGCCTTCATTAATCCGGAATAGTAATGTGTTTTCACCATAAAACGGACCCGAATATGCATCTACACCATTAGCAATCACAACACCGGTATTTGTACGATTATCCTGAAAATATTTATCCGCAGCAACTACGTGGATACCCAACGTCACCACAATCAGTCCTGTTAAAATAGATTGGCTCATACTCCCTCGTATCCACCCAAACTGGAGCCCAAATACCCACAATGCCTGAAATAGCAATACTAAACTTCCAAACACGATCCATTCCTGTAAGGTTAAATTTGATTTGATATCCCGATATATTTGTAATAGGAAAAACGGTTCCGGCATGTCAATGCGATCAATTCGCCGCGCTTTTGCTACGGAAAGATTATGATGAGAATCCGTATCCCTTGGTGAAATTTTTAATCCATTCGAATAGGCCCAGATAGCTTGCCCAATGTAATGAAGTCGATAATATGCATTTCCCAAATTATAGTATAAATCAGCATGTTCATGCCCCAATTCCAAAATGGATTCATAGGTTTGGATTGCATCCTCATATTTTTCATAAATCATGGCATCGTTCCCCTGCATTAATAAATCGTTGGGGATATCCGCAAATCCAATGGACAAAAACATCAAGATAAATAAAATGTGTCTCATGCCAAGTTCCGATCAATTTGTTTCATCACAGCTGCCATGTCCCTTAAAATGGTAGCTTCTTTCTCCATTCCGCCGGGAGCATATTTTCCAGCATCACACGCTTTTAATAAGTCTAAAATATTTCTCAGTGATTCGCTGGGAATTTGGTCACCGAGATAATTTTCAACACTGGCAGGATCCAGGTTGTGTGTGGACAAAATAAGTTTACTCTCAAGGTAAATGTAAAAGGCTCTACTGGCCATTTCAAATGGATCACCATTCCCTTTTTTCATTTCTTTCAACCCAGTTCTAAGTGCACCGCGAATTTGTCTACCTTCTGCCGTTGATAAACGATAACCTGTGAATTTCGAAATAAAGGTGGGAGAAATAAATATCAGGATGGAACATAGATAAATGAAAATTGCTGTATTCGACCTCCCTTTGGTTGATGAACTGAAGTCCACTGGTCCTGTATGAATAAACCGTATGTCCTGTCCGATTAATTCCACTTCCCGTTTGGTAAGCCCGGACCCATTGGGTCGTGCTTCATCGCTGGGTAAAATTGGAATCTCAATTGGATCAGTTTGGGTACGTTGCCAATTCCCACCTTTCGGATCAAAATAGGACATTTGAACTCGTGGGATGGTTAGATTCCCGGCAGATCTTGGAATTAAAATATATTCCCATGATTGAGTACCTGTAAGATCATCCCGAAAAGTGTCTTTCTCAAATTTATCTGTGGGTGGGAATGCCTCAAGTTCTGCGGGGAATTTTATCTCCGGAATGGAAAATAGACCTAAGTTTCCAGTCCCTTTCATCGAAATTGAAAAAGTAAATCCTTCATTAACTTTCGCAGTATCCCGGTCTGTATGCGAGGATATTTTATAGGAACCAACAGCACCTGTGAAATCAAAAGGTCGTGGTTCAGGAAAGGACTGGACAAAGATTTTCTTTTCTTTTGATCTCAATACCTTCGTTTTTGTTTCTGTAAAAAATGAATCAAAAAATGGATCGAAGAATGGGTCACGACGACGTTTCTTTTTCTTTGATTCAATCAGGACTTTTACTTTTAATTGTGGAATAACATGTTTTTCAGATGAGATTGGAAACAATGCTTTTTGTCCAAGATTCGCCACTTGGTATTTCACTCCCTGAATTGTCACATTCCGATATTGGACTCGTTTAGGTGTGTACAAATCTTCTACCCAAAATCCGGGAAAATCCGGCATTTCAAACGGTTCAATGGAAATATTGGCATTTTTATACAATTTATAGGTTAACGTTATTTGCTCTCCAAGATAGGCTTTTTCTTTATCAATCTCTGCTACAATGAAAACAGAATTGTCCGAAGAATCCGTAGTTTTCTTTACCTGGATCTGAATAGGCTTTCCTCGAAAAGATTTTCCATCAACTGTTCCTGAAAGAGCAGGAATGGCCAGCATTCCGCCCCGTTTTGGTGAAAGGGTCCATGTAAGAGTTTTGGTGCTGGTCATTTTACCATTAATCCATTGTATATTAGTCTGTTGCCCGGGACCGCTGGCGATTTCAAAATCTTTACTTACCTGATTCATATCTACTTGTGGAAAACCTTTGCTCTCTGTCACTTCTATGGATAACGTGACCAAGTCATCTTCTGTCAACTGGTTTCGGTCAACAGAGATCTGTATCGTTTGACCATATGTGAAAGACAAGGTCAGAATCATTAAAAGTATTCTCATTACCAATCCTTTTCCAACTTTCGGGATTTGGATTTTGCGATTTGTCGTTTCTGGTTAATCTTTTCCTGGTCTTTCAAGGCATTCAGTATAGCTTCAGCCTGCATCTGTTTATCAGTTTTTTGGGCTTGCGTCTCGTCTTTTTTTGCTTGGGATTGTTGTTGCTCTTTTTTCTCTTCTTCCTTTTCTGATTGAGATTGTTGTTGATCCTCCTGTTGTTTCTGTTGATCCTCTCCTTTTTCCTGGTTATCCTGGTTTTTATTTTGTTCGTCCTGCCCTTCTGAATCCTGATTTTGCTTCTGTTGATCCTGTTTTTCCTGATCCTGTTCTTGATTTTGTTTGTCTTGCTGCTGCTGTTGTTCCTGTTGCTGTAAAACCTGTTTCAGAAGTTCATAATTCACTTTTGCATCTTCATCTGTTGGATCCAATTCAATTGCTTTTCGATATAAGGCAAGACTTTCTTCCATTTTTTGTTGATCTCGGAACATATTCCCTAAATTATACATGGCTTTGGATGCCAAAGATTTATCATCGGAATTCATAGCATTATTTAATGCACGAGCTGCTGTCTCCATATCCTTTTGTTGATACGCAGTTACACCCAATCCAAATTGAGCCCCGTCATCCTTTTTTCGGTTTTTCAAAACATGTTCATAATAAACACGAGCTTCATCATAATGACCTTCTTCGTAGGCTTTTTTCCCCTTGTCCTGGCCAAATAAGACACCCAGATAAAAAAGGAATGCTAATAACCTAATCATGACTTTCCTCTCGGTCGGGTGGGCATAACAAATCCCCAAACTAAAAAGCCAAAAGCCAGCAATGCGAAAGACTGATATCTATCTTCATACTCAGAAAATTCGTGGGTAGAGATAGTTTTCTTTTCCATGTTTTCAATCGCTAAGGCTATATCTTCGTGGGTGTCTCGATTATTATCAAACCAGAAAAAGACCCATTTCCCGCAGATGCTATATCTATTAAGATTCGTTCATTCAAAGTGGATGTAATGAGTTTTCCGTCTCGATCTCGTTTATATTCGTTTGTATTTCTATCTTTTCCTTTCAAAGGAATCAAACTTCCCATTTCAGACCCAACACCAACTGTATTGATCATCAGTCCGGATTTAGCCGCTTGCGTTGCCAATTCCACCGCTTGCCCTTCATGATCTTCCCCATCTGTCACCATAAGCATTACTTTAAATTTATCGGTTTCTTCCGTGAATGCATTCATGGCTGTATTCATGGCAGAACTCAAGGCTGTTCCCTGGGTTGGAATCATATCTGTATCAATTTCGTTCAGAAAAAGTAAAGCAGCCTCATAATCTGTAGTGAGTGGTAAATACAAATGACTGGATCCAGCAAATACAATGATGGCGATACGATCTCCTTTCAATTTTCGAATGAGTCTTCCCAATTCAAATTTAGCCTTTGCAAGGCGAGATGGAGTTACATCTTCTGCATCCATACTGGTGGATGTGTCCAGAGCAATGACCAGATCCACGCCTTTTCTTTCAATCGGCCTAACACGCATCCCTATTTGTGGACCTGACGCTGCCAGAGCCAACAGCGCTAGTCCAATCAGTATCAAACGATTTCGCCACTGTATTCTGCCTTTATCAAGGTTCAATCTGGAAACGGTTCTAACCTTCTCAGATGCATTTGGAAATATCGAGTCACGCTTACGATCCTTCAATTGCCAAATAATCCAGAAAAAAATCTGAATTACCAAAAAAGCTAATACCCAACTAAAGCGGAATGCCATCAGGTCCTGCTCCTAAAAATGGATCGTCGTGTAGTTTCCATTCCCAACCCCATGAGAAATGCAGGAATTAAAAACCAGCCATACAATTCTTTGTATTGTGTGAATTCTTTTACTTCGATCTCAGAACGCTCCAAAAGATCAATCTCTGCATAAATGGATGCTAAAGCTTCCACATCCGTGGCTCGAAAGAATTTTCCCCCTGTCATATCGGCAATATGCTGTAATGTTTCTTCATCTATTTCATTTCGAATAAGTCCACGTCCGGGAATTCTTGTATAGGATTGATTCGTCCCAGCACCAATGGTATAAATTTTGATGTCGTATTCTGCAGCTAGTTCTGCAGCAGTTTTTGGATCAATCTCCCCAGCATTATTACTCCCATCAGATAACAAGATCATGACTCGGCTCTCCACATCACTGTTTCGGAGTCGATTTGTTCCATTTGCGATGGCCATGCCAATCGCAGTACCATCATGTTCTTTGGAAGCAACCGTTATTTCTTTGATTAAAGATTGTAATACTTTCTTATCCACAGTGAGCGGACATTGAATAAAGGATTCACCGGCAAAAACAAGAATCCCGATTCTGTCATCTTTCCGACTTTCAATAAAATCACTAGCCGTTTTTTTGACTGCTTCTAATCTATTGGGTGGAAAATCATCTGCCAACATACTAGAACTGATGTCCAACACCAAAAGCATATCGATGACACTGACAGATGTCTCTTGCAGATTATCGATTAACCTTGGGCGGGCAAGTCCCAAGATAACTAAAAAAAGGACCAATAAATACATTGTTCGTAGGAACATGTGCTTTCTATTACCAATTGTCTTGAATTCTTCAGAAATAAAAGTGGAAGATGAGATTCGCAATGTGCCTTCCTTGTTTCGTCCGGACGTACGATACCAACCCATCGCTAAGGGAAGGATTAGAAGTAAAATGAGATACCAGGGATGCTGAAAGTCCATCTAATTAAATAAGTTAATTTTGACCGATTCTTATCTGATTTCAGTACGATTGAACCAGAAAAATGTTTCGGAAAAAGTGGCGATGTGGTAAATACACCACATCCCGGATACGTTAACCTTCGCCTTCGTCCTTATTCTCTACGGATGCCTCTGCACTTTCCTTAGCATCCATAATTTCTTTTTTGCTTGTTTCAACAGCATCCTTGAATTCATTGATTCCTTTACCAAGACCACGTGCCAGTTCTGGCAGTCGCTTGGCGCCAAAAAGTAATAATATCACCAAAAAGATGAGAACGAGTTCGCCAGTTCCAAGATTGAACATGGCGTAGTTTACATCAACATTTGACATGAAACCTCCCAATTTTTAACGAAAATATCTTAAGATGTAATAGGCGGATGTTAGCCCAATAATACTAGTGAAATTGAAATTCATGGCCAGTCCAAATTTCAAAGTGATAATCCTCAGATCTAAAACAATGACACCCATTTCATTACCCGAGAAGCCACCTAGATCCAGTGAAAAGCTGGTAAGAAAGAAGTCTTTGACCACACCATCAGGTAATCCCCATCCCAGTATATTCCCTAACACACCACCAATAGCTGCGCCTATAAATAAACCGACGACTATTAAAGAAACATTTCTTTTAGTCATGGTTTATATATCCGCCTCTGATGGTGCATCATTCCGTCTTGGGTTAATGAGCCAATTGATAATATTCCATCCAATATAAACTGCAATCAGTGGCATTAGAATGAATCCTTGCCAGATCGCTAGAATAATCATTGAAAAAATGAACGATAACAAAAGAATGGTATTCGTCCGCCCGGATTTAAATGAAAATAATGGAAATTTTGCAAAGTGAATCGGACTGATCATGAGAAAGCTAAGGCCGGCAACCAGCATCAATGCCGTTCTCGGATCGCCAAAATCACCATCGATTTGATGATTAAAAAATAAGTATGAAAATAAAGTGATGGTTGCAATAGGAGTCGTTAACCCGACTGTATATGATTTTGGTTTTCCCGGCTCCTCATCCAGATTGAATTTAGCCAATCGAATCGTACCAAACATCAGAGGTATAAAACTAATAAATCCACCTAAAAGCGGTGGTAGTCCATCCACGTAAAGCGAATATACCAAAATGGATGGCACCACACAAAATGAGACAGTATCTGCCATAGAATCAAACTCCATTCCAAATCGGGATGAAATACCTAATATTCTGGCAATTTTCCCATCGAAAACGTCAAAGAGCCCGGCTATGATGATAAAAACCCCTGCTTTTATGGGATGATTATTCAAGATAAGCCCTATGGCAAGAAATCCGAGAAACATATTGAACAATGTCAAAATATTCGGGATAAAGTGCCGGGGCGGTCGTCTTTTCTTTTTTAGATTAATTTTCATTCAAAAGTACCTATGATAGTTTTACTTCCAGTTACTTTCTGCCCTAATTTTACGGATAAATTTACATGTTTTGGGAGAATCAAATCAGTTCTACTTCCAAAACGAATAAATCCCAATCTACCTCCTATTTTCATATTTTCGCCCTTATTCGCATAACATATTATTCGCCTGGCAATCAGCCCAGCAATTTGTTTTACTTTGATGTCCCCCACCTTCGAGGTAATCGTTATTTCTGTTTGTTCATTCTCGTCTGATGCTTTGTGATCAAAAGCTGCTAAGAATTTTCCTTTTTTGTATTTAATATCAGTGAAAGTTCCATCAATGGGCATTCGGTTGGCATGGACATTGAATACATTCAGAAATATAGATACTAACTGAGCAACTCCTACATCAGGATCATCCACATCTGTTATCTTTACAATTTTACCATCTGCCGGAGCTAAAATCATATTTTCTCCTTCCGGCATATTTCGGACAGGATCCCTGAAAAAATTGAAACAAAAAACCAATAATCCGAAAAGAATCCATGGAATGATCATAGAAATACCTAATGTATCAGATTGCCATATAGAAACAGCTGTAAATACAAAAAGTGGGAGTACGATAATTCTACCCTCGGGAGCAAGTCTCATTTATAGGAATTCCCTTTATATTTTCCCAATCTCATTTTTACTTTTTTATAGTTTCCATCACGGAATATCTTCAATGTGACTTTATCACCGGAACGAAGGTCATTATCTATAATAACCGATCGAATATCACTGGGTTTGTTGACCGGTTCTCCATTGACTGTAAGAATAACATCCCCCGGTTCCAACCCTGAACCTTCCGCAGCACTCCCTTCAATTACTTCAACAATGATAACACCTTTTGAAAATGGAATATTCAAATAACGTGAAATACTTTGAGTCACGGATTGAACAACCAATCCAGTGGAATATCCTCGATCCACATGTCCAGTGGTTCTTAATTCTTTCGCGACCCGTTTTGCAGAATTTATGGGTATGGCAAATCCAATTCCTACAGACCCTTGAGCTTGATCAGACCCTGTATAAATAAATGTATTGATCCCAATGACTTCCCCTAAAGCATTGACCAGTGGACCACCTGAGTTTCCATGATTAATGGCAGCATCTGTTTGGATCATATCTTGGAATACCTTTCCACTTTTTAACCGTCCAAAATCCATGTTGGTTGCAGATATAATGCCTACACTTGCAGATGGTTTATTGCTGATTGAAAAAAGCTGAAATGGATTTCCCAAAGCTATAACCCATTCGCCAATGAGGAGATCTTCTGAACTTCCCAATTGAGCATAGGGAAAATCAGACCCATCTAATTTTAAAAGAGCAAGGTCAGATGTTATATCCGAGCCAACAATCTCTGCTTCGTATTCTGATCCTCCGGATAAAGTAACAGAAATTTTATCCGCATTTTCAATCACATGATGATTTGTCATTACAAATCCATCTGGACTAATCACCACCCCGCTTCCTGAACTTTTCATGGGATAAATTTCCCGGGGATACATGAACCCGAAGAATGGGTCAAAAGAGACAGATGAAATGTGCTGCTCCACGTTAATACTGGCTACAGCTGGGCCAACTTTTTCAATGGCACGAGTAATAGCCGTCTCTCTAGATCCTGAAATCCCATCCCCAGTGAGAAAGTTCAAGAAGAAAAATAGTACAAACAGGGTGAATTGTTTATTCATAATCAACTTGAATCAGGATTAACCCTTGTGCAGGTGCTTTAAAAATTCGTGCATCTTTTTGTGGATTCATTATTAAGGATAAAAAGTCTGCTTCAGAAAATCGTTTTTCTACAACTGCAATCATGGTTCCAACGAGATATCTAACCATATGGTGTAAGAATCGGTTTCCAGTAATATGAAAAATTACCATTTTTCCATCTGACTTCCATTCTGATTTATAAATGATGCAGCGAGTATGATCCATATCTTCCCGAAATTTGCTTAGAGAAAGGAAATCGTGGTCACCAACCAAATGAATTGCTAATTGATTGAGCCTCCGTAGATCCAATTTTTGCAAATACCACGATTGGTTTTTAAACAAGATCGAATCCCCGGTAAAACATTGATATTGGTAATGGCGTTTGGTTGCATCGAATCTTGCCTGAAAATCTTTATTTACCTTTTCTATATCCATAACTCTGCATTCAGGGGGCAAATTGCCATTTAACGCATTTTTCAGATCATCTTCATTCAATCTTGTTTCAATATCCACATGAGCTACCTGACCCAATGCATGCACCCCAGTATCTGTGCGACCCGCGCCATGAACCGGGATTCTGTCTTTAGATCTGGATATCTTTTGAACCGCCAATTCTAACACTCCCTGGACAGTTCTTTCTTTAACCTGAAGCTGCCATCCAAAAAATGAAGACCCATCGTATTGGATCGTTAATTTATATCTATCCAATCGAATGAACTCCTATCATTATAATCGGGATGAGTAAAATTAAAGTCAGATCTAAAAAAGTGAACTTGATAAAAGGATATACACTTCGAGGAATAGATTTTCCATAACCACGCATTTCCATAACTCGAGTGATTGATTCTGATTTATTAAGATTTAGAATGATAAAATCCGGAACAAATTGAGCAACTTGAATCACTTTTTTTAGAAAGGATTCGGATATTGAAATTGATAATGCTTTTTGGGATCTTTCCAACTGTCGCCACTCTTCTTTAAATGTAGGGAAAAAACGGACCGTCATGTCAAAAAAGAGTAATAAATCTTCCACCCATCGATAATTCAGATTCATCTTGAACCATATACTCCGAAATGCAGTTATAACATCCTGTGAGCTGGATTTAAGAGTATAAATTGTCATAACACTTACCATAACAATCAACCTAAGCGTTGCAAGAGTTACATCCATAATAATGGTGGAAATGGAACGATCTGAGACCAGGAACGAAATGACAAAAAAGATGAGCCCGGTTAAGGGAAAATATTTCCAAAATGGACGGGTGCGATTTTTCCATTCAAGCCATTGATCTCTTTCAAAAATAAGAAGTGAAATTGCTATCAAAATATGAAGAGTTAGAATTCCGATTTCCATGGATAAAAGAACGGAAACCGAAAATGCCATATATAGGCAAAGTCGGGTGATGGGATTCATTTTTACAAGTGAAATTCGACCTTAAGAGAAAGGGATCCCATTCCGTTAGGTGAAATGGTTGGCATCAAAGAAATAGATTCGATCTTTTCTAATTTTGTTAAGTAGAGTGCGTCAATTGCTGACAAAATATGATTCACCACAATGCCTCCAATGATAAATTTTCCTGTCATAGCCAATACATCGCTCCGTATTCGCATGATTTCAAATGATTTTTTATTTTCTTTGGAATCCCAATTCCAATCCCAACCTTCATTTTCTGCATAAAGACTTTCCATATCGCGAAACCGAAGATGTTCATCATTATAATTTGCCATATCGGTATAATTCCCGAGATCTACCCAATATTCATGGTCTTTTCCACGAGAATCCACACCGGCATGCTCAACTGCAAAAGACTTATACTGTTTTGCCTGATGTCCGGAAAATGTATACGCACTGATGCATGCTGTAACCAGAGAAACTTCAGTGAGTCGAAACATTCGGGCTCTTTTAGACTGTTGTACAGCCGCCTCTCCCCATCCCGGTAGAATGGCAGACTTCACCATGGGATGGAGGCTTGCCGATTCACCGTAAAGTAAACCAGTAAAGAGTAAAAGTATTAAGATCGTCTTCTTATACATGGGATGGGTCCTAGAAGGAGAAAAATTACAAAACAGATCATAGCAAAAACATCACCATTTCGACTATAAAAACTTCCAGTGGAACCTAAGGGAACAGTCACTTTAAAAACTGCCATTTCACCCAAGCCCTGTTCTTTGATGGATACTCCATTCGCAAGGATGAGCCCTGAAATTCCTGTATTGGCAGATCGTACAACAGGAACGCGGTTTTCTATAGCGCGGATCCGTGCCACATCATAATGCTGATAGGGCCCTGCTGATTTCCCTAACCAACCGTCATTTGTTTGGATGGTTAACATATCAGCACCCTGCTGAATAAATTCACGAACAACCTCAGGGATACTGGATTCATAACAGATCAAATTGGAAAATTTTATGTCCTTCCATTCAAAAACGGTGTACTCGGATCCATGGGTAAAGTTCCCCTGCCCAAAATTCAACATATTGAGGGAAGGAAATTGATCTGACAATGGAATATATTCTGCGAATGGAACGAGATGAAGTTTATTATAAAGAATATATTTATGGTTTGGCGTTAAAAACATGCTGCTATTGAAATATCGTTTCTTCCCATCAGGTAATTTTGTTCTATCCACAGTCCCAGTTAACACAGGAATTCCTGATGAATCAACTTTTGATTGAATTTGACCTCGAACGTGTCTGTCCAATCTTAAATATGCAGGGAGAGCAGTTTCAGGAAACAAAATCAAATCAGGATTAAGGTTTATAGCAAGAGAATGAAGGGAATCCATATATGTGATGGTTTTTTCTCTTTTTTTATAATCCCATTTAGAATTTGGATCAATATTTGGTTGAAGGACTGCTACACCCATATTTGTAAGTGAATCGTTGAATCCTTTCATTCTTGAATTACCCGAAAGCCAAAGAGCCAACAATAAAATCCCTAAAAAATATCCCAATTTTTTATTGGGTTCAAAATTCTGAATCAATATATAAAGTATAACATTAAGTAATATGACCCATAGTGTTACTCCATAAGTACCTGTCACTTCCATTATCTGGATCATAGGAAGGAAATCTAATTGAGATAAAACCATATTCCCCCATGGAAACCCCAAAGCACCAAAACTCCGTACCCACTCCATAGAAACAATAAGAAACGGAAATAATACTAATCCGTTACCATAGGCTTTAACTCTACCAAAAACCCAGCCAGCCGCCGCCCAATAAATCCCTAAATGGAAAACAGCTGCAATGAGAGAAAGTAGTACTACCCAAAAACTAGCGCCTGAATTAACACCGATCCAGTAAAACGCTATAAGGTTATGGGTCATGCCAAATACATACCCATATCTCGCATTTTCATTCGCATCATGAGCCAGCCAAATATGGAGAAGAGGTATAAGTCCAATCCATGCTAAAAACCCCAAATGCCAAGGTTGATAGGCGAGACCTGTAATTATCCCACCAAAAATAGCCAATTGCCAAGCAGGTCGATCAAAAAGGGGGTTCATCGGTTTTGCTTATCCAAAAACTGCTGTAGAATGATTGCTGCAGCCCGTTGATCAATCAATCCTTTATTATGGCCTGTTTTGATATTCTGTTGGATCATGGATTTTTCTGCACTGACTGATGAAAGCCGTTCGTCTTCTAAACGAATGGGTAAATTGAGGGCGTATAATAAGCTGACAAATTCCCTGACCTTTTTAGTCTGGGCTGTTTCCTGCCCTTTCAATCCCATAGGAAGCCCAACTACTATGGTATCCACATCTTTTTCTTTTATTAGAGATTGAAATACTTGAAGGCAATTTTCATTCCCTTCATTTCGAATAGTTTTAAATGGAGAAGCTATTATTTTCAGTCGATCAGACATGGCTAATCCGATTCGACTATCCCCATAGTCGATCCCAAGAATTCGCCCCATAGATTAGAGAGGTTTACGTAGGTGCGCTTTCAGTATCTTCCCAGGCTTGAATTGTGTTTTCTTATGGGCGGGAACATAGATTTCTTCATTGGTTTTAGGATTCCGTGCACGGGGTTTTGCTTTCGTAGGCTTGGATTCTAACACACCAAAATTCCTTATCTCTATCCTAATATAGGGATGATCTTCAGTGAGAAAACCTCTCATAATATTGAAAAAATCATCCACAAGAACTTTGGATGCCCTAACACTGACTCCATTTCGTTCAGCCAATTGAGTGGCAATATCTATTTTAGTATAAGTTTTTGTTTCCATTATCGGCCTGCTCTTTCTACATAATCAACATTTTTTAATTTAGTCATTTTTCTCATGAGACGATTTAATTGACGATTATTATTAACTTGAACAATAAAATGAGCAATCCCTATAGAATCCTTTACTTTAATGTCCACACTAGCAATATTTACATTTTGCTTCGAAATACACTCAGACATATCCTTTAATGCCCCCTTATAATCCTGGACTACAACCCTTAAGCGTACATTAAAATGGTCTGATGATTTCACATTCCATTCCACAGGGACTAACCGATCTGATTCATGGCTCAGCAAGGGGAGACTTTTACATGCATTTTGATGAACTGTTATGCCACGTCCACGAGTGACAAATCCAATCAATTCATCTCCGGGAATCGGGTTACAGCATTTTCCAAAATTCACCATGAGATTATCAATGCCATCAAGGATAATGCCTTTTGTTTGAGATCTTGCAAAATTAAAAAATCTTGAAGACTCTTCTTCTTCACTCCTTTCATCGATCTCATCTTCCTGCGGTCTTAGTTTTCGGAACATGTCTCGAACGGTAATCATTCCCGACCCAATAGCTTTTAATAATGCCCCAGAGTCAGAATAACCAAATTTGCTGAAACTTTCCCTGAATTCTTTTATATCTTTCAACAATTTCATTCTACGAAGAGTCTTCTCAAGCAATTCTTCACCGATTTTAATACTTTCTTCATCTTGAACTATTTTAAGGTATTTATTGACCTGATTTCGCGCTTTGGTAGTTACAATAAACTTTTGCCAACCATAGCTAGGCATTTGACTTTTACTTGTGATGATTTCAACCATATCCCCATTGTTTAATTTCGTATTTAAGGGCACAACAGAATGATTGATTTTAGCACCCATGCAATGCATCCCAACCTGGGTATGAACCTGAAACGCAAAATCCACAGGCGTTGCACCTACAGGTAACTGAATCAGGTCACCAACAGGAGTAAACACAAAAATTTCTTCATTGTATAAATCGATCTTCAGAAGTTCCATGAATTCTTTTGGATCAGCAGATTCATTTTGAAGAATTTCCAATAATTCACGGAGCCATTTTACATTTTTATCAATTCCCGATGATTTTCCATCTTTATACACCCAGTGTGCAGCCACACCAATCTCTGCAGTGTCTTCCATGTCTTCTGTTCGGATCTGGATTTCTACTAGTCGACCCTTACGCCCAACAACGGTCGTATGCACAGACTGGTACCCATTTGATTTAGGATTAGCAATAAAATCTTTGAAACGTTCCTGAATCGGTTTGTAGAGACTATGAACGATTCCCAAAGCTAAATAACATTGCTCAATTTTTTCCACGATGATTCGGATAGCATAAAGGTCATAGATTTCTTCAAACGATTTATCACGGGACATCATTTTTCCATGGATGGAAGAATAGGATTTAGATCTGCCATAGACCTTGGGAATAATTTCGTATATTTTTAATTCATCCGCTACAGGGCCAATAATCTCCTTTATAAATTTATCCCGTTGTCTTTTGGATGATTTTATTTGAGAGTCCAATTTCTTATACCCAGAAGGATCCAAAACACGAAACACCAGATCTTCCAATTGAGATTTTACCGAAGACATACCCAAGCGATGTGCTAAGGGAACATAGACATCACGGGTTTCCACAGCTATTCGATGTTGTTTAATCTTAGACATGTGCTTAATCGTTTCCATATTATGGAGTCGATCAGCAAATTTGATAATGATGACTCTAAGGTCTTTGGCAACCGACAGGAGCATTTTCATAAAATTTCCTGCCTGTTTCTCTTTTCGAGTTGAAAAGTGGATTCCTCCTATCTTTGTAACGCCATCCACAAGATTTGCTAAATCATCCCCAAATTCTTGTCGAAGTCCGTCAACGGAAACATCTGTATCTTCAACCGTATCATGGAGTAATCCAGCTATAATCGTGGTAGTATCCATTTTCCATACCGCCAGTTTTTGGGCCACAGCAACACAATGGGTAAAATAATTTTTCGCCTGACCGGCGCTTTTGTCCTTCATGATGATAACCTCCGTATTCGTAGGCCTTCCAAAGAAGCGATTTTATTTCATCCTTTTCTTCGCCTGGACCTACTGAAACTGCTTCAACCAGATTCATGAATGGTTTTGGATATTCTCCGAATAATTGCGGGGCTAATCTTGAAAGAGGGTTATCCATTAAAATGGTTCAGATGGGGATAAATTTTCATAACGTGCATATTTGCTAATAAAAGACGCGTCCACTACACCCGTGGGACCATTTCTCTGTTTCGCAACAATAATTTTTGCTTTACCTTCATCCTCATCATCCTGAGTATACAGCCACTGACGGTATAGGAAAATGACCACATCCGCATCTTGCTCGATAGCACCACTTTCACGAAGATCTGATAATTGGGGTTGCTTATCTGCCCGTTGTTCAACAGCACGGGATAACTGGGACAAGGCAACAACAGGAATTTCTAATTCTTTTGCCAAAGCTTTTAATGACCTTGAAATCACTGAAATTTCCTGTTGCCGACTTTCAACACCTTTCGGTCCCTGCATCAATTGAAGATAATCCACTACGATCATTCCAATATTGTGTTCGGCCTTCAATCGACGCGCTTTCGCTCGCAGTTCTAATACGGTGAGAGCAGGTGTATCGTCCAAATAAATGGGTGCTACAGCCAAAGATCCAACAGCAATACTTAAATTTTTCCAATGGGTTTTGGGGAGGTTTCCTGTCCGGACAAAATGACTGTCCACTCGGGCTTCTGCACAAAGGAGACGCATAGCCAATTGATGATTTGCCATTTCAAGGCTGAACATTCCTACACCAACACCACCTTCTAATGCAGCATTCCTTAACATGGATAAAGCCAAAGCTGTTTTCCCCATACCCGGTCGACCCGCAACAATGATAAGGTCACCATTTTGGAATCCAGATGTTATATCATCTAAATCAAGTAACCCAGATGGTACGCCGATCACATTGCCTGATTGAGCATTTATATGCTCTAATTGTTCGAATGCTTCAACGAGTATCGGATCAATGTGCTTAAATCCACCTTTCAAACGATTCTGGGTAATTCTGAAAATGGATTGTTCCACTGTATCCAGTATATCACCTACCTCCTGGCTGTCATCATATGCTTCTTTTGCAATATCATGGGACAAATTGATCAAATTCCGGAGTAAAGCTTTTTCTAGTACAATCTTGGAATATCGCTCTGCGTGGGCTGCCGTGGGAACTGATTCAACTAACCCGGTCACATAATATGCACCACCAACAGATTCTAGATCTTTATTTTTCTTGAGAAGATCAATGACGGATACGGTATCAATTGGCTCACCTTTATCAAATAAGTTGAGCATGACAGAAAATATTTTCCCATTTCCATCTTTATAAAAATGCTCTGGTCCTAACCATTGAATTGTTTGGCTAACGGCTTCTTTTGAAGCCAGCATAGACCCAAGAACTGCCATTTCCGCATCATCGGAGTGGGGTTGAACATTGAGTATCTGGTTATCGTCTGGTGTCATTGTTTTATGCGTTTTGTAAATAATCCCGAATCCACTGGAAATCAATCCACGCGGGTTTCTTGAAATTCGAATTCCTTAAGAGGGCAGCCGGATGGAAGGTAACACGAAGCGGTGTCCCGTTGTAATCATGGGTTTTATCCCGCATTTCTTTTAAAGGGACATCCATCTTCAATAATGTTTTACCGGCAACACGGCCTAATGCTACTATCAATTTTGGCTGAATTTGACTTATTTGTTCGATTAAATAAGGTTCACATTTCTTTACTTCGGATGGCAAGGGATCACGGTTATTGGGAGGACGACATTTGATAACGTTCGCAATATACACTCCATCGCCACGTTTCCGATCTATAGCATAAAGGATCTTATCCAGCATTTTACCTGCGCGTCCTACAAAAGGCTCCCCTTTTAAGTCTTCCTGCTCACCAGGCGCCTCCCCCACAAGGAATAAATCGGCATAAGGATCGCCAACCCCAAAAACAAAATTGGTTCTGGTCTTACTCAGAGGACATTCCAGACAGGTGCAAATGGACTGATTATATGCATCCAATTTGCTGTTTGCTAAGGGATCTTTTTTCTCAGCCTTAGGTTCTGACAAAGGGGCAGGTTCGTTGGAAAGGTACAATTCATTCCCATACAATGCTTTTTGTTGTTTGAGATATTGGTGAAGCGCCCCTTTCATTGTTATTGTTTAACCAGGTTTGGTTTTTCTCCAAGTTACTTCACCTTCAATAAATTTATCAATCGCCACTGTGGTGACCTTCTCTTTCTCTTCATAAGTTTCAGGTGATGGCTCTTCTACTTCATCAAAAACATCCGGATCATCATTTTGATGTTCAAGGATAGTTCTGCTCAAAATACGCTCCTGCAGTTCATCTCGAGCCTGTCCGAACATTGCTGCGACAGCTTCGTACATATTTCCTGCACGTTCTTCTATTTCACGAAAAGGGACAGTTTTAAGACCCATTTAGGACTCCTTCTTTTAAGTCATTGACTATGGTTATTAGTTCTTGGGTTGCCACATTGAGATCTTCATTGATCATCACATGGTCAAACCGATCTTTATATTCCATTTCTTGCTGGAATCTCTGGAGGCGGACTTTAATTCGTTTTTCCGAATCGGTGCCGCGTTTTTTTAATCGTTCCCTCAAATGTGTAATACTTGGGGGAATAATAAAAATTGAAAAGGAATTGTCCGGATACAATGCTTTAATTCGAATAGCACCTTTTACATCCAGTTCCAATAAAACTATTTTATTCTGAATAATGGCATTTTTCAAAGTTGATTCTGGTGTACCATAATAAAAACCGTGAACATTTTCCCATTCAGCTAAATCTTTGTTCAGGATCAGATCCTCAAATTCGTCATGGGAAATAAAATTATAATCATCACCATCACATTCAATACTTCTTTGCTTCCGTGTAGTATAAGATGTTGACCATTCAATTTCCGGCATGACCTTTTGCAAGGCTTTACAAAGAGTCGTTTTCCCAGAACCGGATGGTGCTGATATGGTAATCAAATTAATCATTATAGGATATTCTGAACTTGTTCTCGGATTTTTTCTAATTCGCCTTTTATTTCTATAACATGATTTGTCACGGCAGGTTGGGGACTTTTAGAACCAATCGTATTCACTTCTCGGCCAATCTCTTGAATCAGGAAATTGATTCGCTTCCCCACAGGTTCTTCCTGGGTCATATATGATGACAATTGTGTAAAATGACTTTTACAGCGAACAATTTCTTCTGTAACGTCAGCCCGTTCAGATAAAAAAGCGACTTCCTGGATGAGACGAGTTTCATCTAGTGCTTCTCCATCTAACAATTCCGAAATCTTTTCCCGTATTTGAGCCTGTTTCTCAAGACTAAACTTTCCAGAAATTTCTCCGACTTCATCAATTCTGGTTTGAAGGAGTTCCATTCGATTCAATATATCTGTTTGTATCTGATGTCCTTCTTTTTCACGCATTTCATTTACCTGGTTTAAAGCAAGTTCCACTGCTTTTAAGATGATACCAGGTTTTAAGTTTTCCGGTTCGTCTGCGGAAAGAAGATCATTGGTTGAAATTATATCACTCAAATTCATTCTTTGACCATAGTCCACATGTATTTTTTTTACCACATCCTGTAGAATTTCAAATCGTTTTCGATTGAAACTCAATTTTTGTGAGTCCTGACTTGACTTTAATTCAAAACGCACCTGGACATTACCTCGCTGAAGAGATGTCTCGAGTGTATTTCGAACCTTTATTTCCAGGATGGGGTCCAAATTGAACCCGCGAATTTTTGTCTCTAAAAACCTAGAGTTAACCGTCCGTATCTCTACATCGATCTTATTTGGGCCTTTGCCGGCTGAACCGCGACCAAATCCTGTCATACTTTTAATCATAATTTCCTATAAGGGTATAGCCTACTAAATTACGAACTTTAGAGAATATTATCCAAGAACGATGATGCCCGGAATATGATAAATATTGGGCTATAAAAACCAGAGCCTAAACCCAATATCTTAAGAATAAAAGAATAGCCAAACTATTAATCAAGAAGTTTTGATTTCACCCATTCCAATGAAAAATTCAAAGATATGAGATGATGGTTTCCTAATCCATCAGCAGAACTCGATGATAAAAAAGCATAATCGATCCCGAGTCCTTCCCATTCCACACCCAATCCACCTGTTGAATTATTAACAGAGTTTCGCCCTAATCGGATAAATAGTTTATCTTTATAGATCCCTTCTATTCCGAATGATCCATCCACAGAAAAGGAACCAAATCCCAATTGTGAATCTAAATGACGATTGGATGTAGAAATATCCAGATTGAACATAGAATGAAGATTCACAGGAATCTTTGTCAACTTCAACGGTTGATGGATTCCAACAGAAACGGTTGGTGTTGTTCCTTCCACAGTTCCATTTTCCCAAATAAGTCCGGAAGCTGGGAGATTCCGAGCAACAATGCCAATATTTGTTTCATAGATTTTTTTTACGATTCCAAGATCTATGCCAACACCCAAAGCAAACTGATTATCCAGTGAATAGGATAAAACTTTTACGCCAATGCCTATTGGCAAATCTCTAAACGAATGATTAAATGCACCATGGATACCGATTTGATGTTGACTGAAAAATTGAAGTTGATCTACATCCAAGCGTTCACCTTCATCCAAAATCCCATTCCCCTCACCCGGATCATTGGTCCCGAATTTCCCATCATTCCCCCAATCCAAAAGCATATTTCGTGTATCCGGGATTTGACCGATACCTTCATACAGCATATTGACTTGAATAGGCTTTCCTTTTCTTTGAAACTGAAATCCTGCTAGATCATTATTCAAAATCCCTGAAAACCGAGATTGATGAGTCAAATTGACATTTGGAGTTAGCACTAGCGAAAATATCGGATTTATTAATGATGATGTTGGCGAACCAAAATTATAAGCGGTAGTTGCTTTCCCTAAGGATGCAGTTCGGGCATCGGTTACATGCTCAAAGAGTTCCCAACCATAATTCACCAAAAAACCATTGGAAAACCCAATACTCACAATAAAAAAGTAAGAAAATAATGAGATTTGCCATTTAGATACGAAGTCTCGAATAAGGCTTTGAGTCTTTGCTACTTTGCGGTATCTCCTACAACCCATGTTCTTTTTTGATCTCATCTAAAGTTTTAAGTGCTTCCAGGGGCGTCATTGAATTCACATCCAATTCATTCAGTTTTTTGCGCAATTTTAATTCTTGTTCCTGGAACAGTGTTATCTGGTTGGACGGTTCTGGAGGCGTAGAAGTTCCACCTTTTTCCACAGATTGCTGGATATGATGGTTCAGTATCTCCGTTGCACGATGAATCACTGATTTTGGTAATCCTGCCATTTGTGCCACATGAATCCCATAACTTTTATCAACTGACCCTTTTGCTATAGAGCGAAGAAATACTATTTTATCTCCAAATTCTTTCACTTCCACATGGTGATTCTCAACCCGTTCCAGGAGTGATTCCAGATCTGTTAATTCATGGTAGTGAGTTGCAAATAAAGTACGAGCCAAAACACCTTCTGTGTTATGAAGAAATTCTGTTATAGCCCACGCCAGAGAAAGTCCATCAAATGTGGCTGTCCCTCGACCAATCTCATCTAGCAGGATCAAACTCCTATTCGTGGCATTATTCATAATATTGGCGGCTTCGTTCATTTCCACCAAAAAGGTACTTTCACCACCAGCAAGATTATCACTGGCTCCTACTCGAGTAAACAATTTATCAGCTATTCCAATTTTTGCTGAATTAGCCGGGACAAAACTTCCAATCTGAGCCATTAATACAATGAGTCCCACTTGTCTTAAATAAGTGGATTTCCCTGCCATATTGGGTCCCGTAATTAAATGGATCTGGTTGATCTTAGAATCTATGGAGAGATCATTAGGGATAAATTTATCGGTGGATGGCAATAACTGTTCAACAACAGGGTGACGTCCTTGGTTAATCTCTAATTTCGGATTATTTGTCAATTCTGGGCGAACAAAATTCTGACTCAATGAAGTTGAAGAAAATCCAACCAAAAGATCCATCCGATTGATAGCTTTTGCATTGGTGTGGATATCAGAAATGGTGCCCAATAAGAATTGGCACAATTCAGAGAAAATATTGGATTCTATCGTAAATATTTTTTCTTCTGCATTGAGAATTTTATCTTCATATTCTTTTAATTCTTCGGTGATATATCGTTCAGAATTAACGAGGGTTTGTTTCCTAATAAATGTTTCTGGGACTTTATTCTGATGGACTTTGGTTACTTCGATGTAATAACCAAATACCCTGTTAAATCCCACCTTTAGCTTTGGAATGGCCAATTCTTCTCGCAATGAACTCTGAAAATTATCTATCCATTCTTTCCCGGAATTAAGCAAAGTTCGTAATTCATCAAGATCACTATCCACACCCTTACAAATTATATTTCCCATTTTAACCTGTATCGGTGTATCTTGATTGATTAGAGATAAGATCTTTTCAGTGATCGAATTTGTGTCAATAAATGATTTTGCCAATAATGCCAAGTTTTGATCGTCTGCTGATATTAATTCTTTTTGCCAATCGGGAATTTTCTGCAAAGTAAGTGCTATCCCTATCACATCTCGGGGCGACGCTTTCCCATGATTCACTTTTCCAAGAATACGCTCCAAATCAGCTGTTTTACCTAACGATTCTCGTATTGATTTCATGAGTCTAACATTTTTGGAAAAAGCATCAACCACATTCAACCTTGCATTGATTCTCTTAATATCAGTCAGTGGATAATGGAGCCATCGTCGGAGAAGTCGGCCTCCGCCAGCAGTTTGGGTTTCGTCAATACAATCCACCAATGTTCCATGCGTCCCTTGTGTGGCCAAACTTTGGAATACTTCCAAATTCCGAATTGTAAATCCATCTAACCCCATAAAACCTTCGTTAAAAACTGGAACTATTTTAGATACATGATCCAGAGTTGAACTCAAATTGGATTTAATATGATGCAACAAAGCACCGCCAGCTGAGATAGCTAATTTCAATTCATCACACCCGAATCCTTTTAAGGATTTAAGATTAAAATGTTGGGTCAGTGCTCTGTATGATGAATCCTGATCAAAGATCCAATTTTCTATCTGCGTAATAAATGGACGAAATTCACGGTACCATTCTGTGGTAGAATAAACCACACTTTCATCCAAAATCATTTCACTGGGAGAGAATTTTAACAAATTATCTTTTAATTGGTACACAGGACATTCACCAATATGGAATTCTCCTGTTGATGGATCCAGGAAAGCAAATCCCGCATTATCCTTTTTAAAGGTTACAGATCCAATATAACGGTTGGATTTTTTACTCAATGCCTGGTCGCTTATAAGTGTCCCGGGTGTTACAACTTCGATTACTTCCCGTTTCACAATCCCCTTGGCTAATTTCGGGTCCTCCACTTGTTCGCAAATGGCCACACGATGTCCCGCCTTCACCAATTTTGGGAGATAATTATCTAAAGCATGATACGGAAAACCGGCCAATGCCACATTGGATGCTTTTCCATTAGCCCGTTTTGTCAAAACAATTCCAAGAACCTTGGCAGTAATTTCCGCATCTTCCAGAAAAGTCTCATAGAAATCACCCATCCTGAATAACACTAGCGTATCTTCATATTGTGATTTCACTTCCAGAAATTGCTTCATGACCGGTGTTTGTGCGATGACATCCTTACCCATTCAAAGATTTTCCTTTCAAGCGCACATTTTCCTGTCGTATAGTAAAATGTTTCTTATCGAGATATTCCAACAATGGAATCGCTGTTTTACGTGAGAGTCCCGTTATTTCTTTAAAATCTGCCACAGCTAATTGCTCCCTCGACTTGAAAAATTTATGAATGTCATGAATAACATTATCAAGATTGGAACGGTTTAGCCAAAAGTTATTTCCAAGATTTTCCACCTTTCCCTGGGCAAATAACAAGTGAATCAGATCCCCCACCCTTTTGGGTTTGAATCCGGACGCTTCTGTAATCTCTTTGAGTAGAATCGGCTCAAATCCGGATTGAGTTAAGATAGATTCAATTTTTCCCAATTCTTCTAAATCCTTTTGAGAAAACTCAGGCTTATAACCCACAAGAGAGAACCCACCTTTTTCTTCTGAAATAACGCCATTTTCTAATAGGATTTTCATGACAATCTCAAACCAGTCTTCCGACCATTTAAGTTGGTTTAATATTCCATCGGAGCTCAGGACAGATCGGAATGGATTCTTTTCATAAGTATCATCAAAATAGGATTTTAAATCTTTTTTCCCCTTTTCCAATCCAGACTCAGAGTATAGAATTCCACTCTCGGATTCCATTACATGTATTTCAACGATCCAACTCTGTAAAATTTCTTTAGAAATAAAAAATAACATCTGCCATTTTTCTCTCGATTTGGGTGTTTTCCAATCTTCATCGATCAAATAACCAAACCGTTCCTTCGGATCGATGGGAAGACTATCGGTGCGATGTCGTAATACTGACCATTTTCCAACTGGTTTAGGATCTATTACCAATCCACCTGCAATCGTATCCATGGGGGAATAAGATCGAACTACAAACCGGTCATCCATAGCTACAGCAACAGGCGATTCAAGATCAATGATCACACTCCCGGATTGACCTTTTTCTAATTTTTTTCCAGAAACTCGCCCAAGGATCTCAGATGTTCCCATATGAAAACGTAACCGCTGTTTATTCTTAATAACCCAATCTGTTGAATTCGTCATAGAAATATTCGCAAGGATTCGGTTGGATGGTTGCAAACAATCCGGGGTAGCAAGAACGGTCCCACGGGTTAGATCTGACGATTTTACATGGGAAAGGTTCAGCGCAGCACGATCTCCTGTTAAAACAGTTTCGGTTGCACCGCCATGGGTTTGGATACCACGAATTTTAGTCTTAATACCTAGTGGTAGTATCTCAATATCATCTCCATTCTGGGCAGAACCATTCTGGACCGTACCGGTTACAACTGTACCAAATCCGGTTTTTGAAAAAACGCGATCCACATTCAGTCGAAATTGTACAGAAGAAGACTTTGATTGATAATTTTCAGCCAAGGATAAAATATCAGATTTCAGACCTTCAACTCCATCTCCGGTTAGATTATTAATTCGGTGAATAGAGATAGAATCAAAACCAATGTCATCCAATAATTCAGTAATATCCAATTCAACTAGATCCAGCCATTCACCATCGTTCACCAGATCTGTTTTAGTCAGAGCAACGATCCCTTTATTCACACCAAGAAGAGTGAGGATATTCAGATGCTCACGGGTTTGGGGCATCACACTATCATCTGCTGCAATTACCAACAAACCAAAATGGATATTTGCTGCACCTGCAGCCATATTCCTGATAAATTTTTCGTGACCAGGAACATCAATAATGGTGATGTTTTCAGTAAGATAAGCAAAGCCAAGATCAATGGTCATTCCCCGTTTTTTCTCTTCTACGAGCCGGTCTGTATTGGTCCCAGTTAAGGCTTTAACCAGAGATGTTTTACCGTGGTCAATATGACCTGCAGTTCCCACCACAACTTGCAACATGGTTAAACCTCCTGAATCGCAGTTGATAGCCGTTTAATTTGATTGGGTAAAACGGATTTCAAATCAATATAAAATGTATTTTTTTGTATATATCCAACTACTGGAATGGAACCGCAACGGAATGCCTTGGCAAGATCCTTGGCCTTCCCATTTTTGGGTGAAAAACTTAAGGATGCACTTTCAATCTTATCATCCGGTAAAGATCCACTCCCCGCTTCTACTTCAGAGTCCACCAGTAAAATCCCCAGATCTTTAATTGTCTTTTTCTGCAACGAATCCAAAACCTTTTGTCCGCGGGTTTTTAATACCTTTCGCGATGTGGTTAGCATGGTGAGAGAGAGATTATCTTTCGAGAATGATTGGGATCGATAAGACCGCAACGTTTCTTCTAATAGCCCGATGGTTACCTTATCACATCTTAATACACGATATAATGGATTTTTCTTACAGGCATTTACCCATTTCTTGCGACCTACCATGATGCCGGATTGCGGTCCACCCAGAAGTTTATCTCCTGAGAATGAGATAATATCTGGCCCGCTATTTACAATGGATTTTACTGGGATTTCGTCCGCCAGACCCAACAGATTCATATCAAGCAGAGCACCGCTTCCAAGATCTGCCATGACGGGTATTTTATGTTTCTTACCAAGAATGACTAGATCAGACAAAGAGACTTCTTTGGTAAACCCTTTTACTACATAATTGCTGGTATGAACCCATAGAATCAATTTCATTTTATTGGAAATGGCTTTTTCGTAATCTTTTAAATGTGTACGATTCGTGGTTCCTACTTCTTTCAAGATTGCACCACTTTTTTCAATTATATCAGGAATCCTGAAAGAGCCACCTATTTCCACCATTTGTCCACGAGAACAGATTACTTCTCCACCCTGAGCCATTTCATTCAAAGCTAGGAATACAGCAGCGGCATTATTGTTCACCACCATGCCCGCATCTGCACCACACATTGAACTCAATTGCTCATGGATCAAAGTTTGCCGATCACCGCGATTGCCGGATTCCAAATCAAATTCAAGATTAACATAACCATCCAAGCGATCCGCCAAATCTTTTAATTGTTTACCACGAAAAGGTGCTCGGCCAAATCCAGTATGGAGTACAATACCAGTACCATTAATTACATTGACCAGTTTGGAAGCAGATTGTAATAATACTTGGGATGCAATATGACTTAATAACTCCCTCTTAGTTTTAGATAATTTCCCTTTCCTAATATTTGCCCTGATCTTTGTTAATTCCGAATTGATAATATATTTTATATAATCTTCATGTAGTAACATATTTCCATTCAGTTCAAGTAATACTTGATGTACGGATGGACAGTCTTTCAGGGTGGTTTTCATAATAAGGGGCAAGAAGTTCTAACGAATCAGCCTTCAGTTCAAGGAGTTTGATTTTTTCGCTTCATTAAGAACCATCCGGCAATAACAGCAGGAATTAAACTAATCGCCATAAATGGGAATACCATTTCAATCGAATATTGATTCGTAATCCAACCACAAACAGCTGGAGCAATACCGCCAATCCCGAAACTCAAAAAGAATGAAATACCATATCCTATCCCACGATGTGAACTGGGAGTCAATTCCGCTAATAATGCATTTGATATGGGCTGATTTAAAAAATGAACTATCCCTAACAAAATACTGGAAAAAAGCAAACTCCATCCACTGGTGTATCCCATTAACATTAAAAATGGCATATTAAAAATAACGATCCAAAATAAAAGGAAAGATCTGCTATATCGATCTCCAATATATCCACCAATGGTTTGTCCCAAAATGCCTGACGTAAATACCAATGTTGTGAAAAATCCTGCTTTCAACGTTTCAGGAAACAACGCAAAAATACCCGTGGTTTGGGATCCAAATAATGCGGGCATATAGGTGGTGAATCCACCAAAAGAGAAGCCCAAAGCCGTCGACATAACATAATAGATGACAATTGATCGCTTATCTCTTATTTCAAGATTTTCCTTTTTTGTGTCATTCTCAATAGGCTTATTACGTCTTTTAATCATGAAAAAAGTCACAAAAACCAGAATACCTTGTAAAACAATCCAAATCAGATAAGATACCCGCCAACTCCCAAATTCAGCTGCTGCTCCAGCAAATAAAGGCCCTAGAGCCAATCCTACGGATCCGGCCACACCATGGATTGCCATACCTTTACTTAAATTCTTCAAACGACGGGAAAGTATTGTAAGTCCTGCCGGATGATAAATACTGGATGCTAACCCCAGAATACCCAGTCCAATTGTCATTTGAACTGGGGTCTTTGCAAGGATCAGACCCAGCCCACCAATTATTGATCCAACTTGATAAATCAATAACAAGGCTCTTCCTCCCAGTTTTGCTTCCAGAAATCCTGCTGGAATAGCCCCTACACCAAACATAAATGCACCCGCCGTAGCCATTATACCCAATGTATCCAACCCTAAATCAAATTCATGGTGAAATAAAAGCATCAATGTTGGAAAGACCATCATTTGTGCATGTACAGCCAAATGAGAAAAGGCTGTAACGCCCATGACTATTTTATTCTCTTTATTCATAGCAAAAAGCCCCTGCCGCAAACATTCGCTTCCGGAGGGGCTTCAATTGTTTTAAAAAAATAACTACCGTTTTTCTTCGATACGGGCTGCTTTCGAGCCGATGATATTTTTCAAATAATTCAGTTTTGCTCGACGAACTTTACCACGACGCTTCACATCAATGGAAGCCAGCATGGGTGAATGGAGCGGGAAGATCCTTTCAACCCCAAAACCATTCGCCACTTTCCGTACTGTGAATGTTGCATCCAGGCTTGTTCCGCCATGCCGTGCAATCACAACACCTTCATATCGCTGCACCCGTTCTTTATTCCCTTCACGGACACGTACGTCAACTGCAACCGTATCTCCTGACCTAAAATCAGGAATATCCGATTTCAAAAATTCTTTTGTTGCTTCTACTACTTTATGCATGATTTATCTCCGATTCTTTCAATTTTTCAAATTTTTTCCAGAGATCCGGTTTCTTTTTTTGAGTCCGTTTCTCTTTTTGTTCCTGCCTCCAAGCTTCAATTTTTGCATGATAACCGCCCAATAATACCTCCGGAACTTCCATTCCATCGATCTCACGTGGATGGGTATAATGTGGATGGTCTAACAGATCCTGCGAAAAAGAATCCGTTAATGCCGAGTCCAGATTATTGAGTGTTCCTGGGATCAGCCGAACTGTACTGTCCAACATCACCATGGCAGGAATCTCACCACCGGTCATGACAAAATCACCCAAAGAATACTCATGCGTCACATATTTTTCTATGACACGTTCATCTATTCCCTTGTAATGTCCACAAATAACAATAAGCTTTTCTTGTTGGCTGGTTTCTTCAGCTATATCCTGATTCCAGATTCTCCCCTGAGGAGACGGATAAATTACCCGAACATTATCAGGTCCACTAACCAAATCCATGGCATGATCTATCGCCTTAAAAAGTGGCTCTGCCATTAAAACCATTCCACTTCCACCGCCAAAAGGTGTATCATCAATCTGACGATAACTCCCTTTCCCAAAATCTCGGAGATTTACAATATGGAATTCAACCACATTTTTCTCCACAGCTTTCCGAAGAATACTGTTCTGGATCAGGGTGTCAATAACATCCGGAACCGGCGTTATGACAGAAATTTGAATCAATCCAGTAAACCTTCCATAGGAGAGATCACAATTACACCTTGTTCATGATTAATACCTTTAACCACTTCCGGGATCACGGGAATTAAAAATTCCTTTCCTCCATTGGTGATCACATAAACATCACTGTGGGGTAGCCACATTACATCTTTCAGGATGCCAACAAGATCCCCCGATTCTGCAAAGACCTCATATCCCAACAGATCTTTTCCAATCATGTTAATTTGATCTTCTCTCGATGCTTCGATAAAAATGGTTTGACCCACAATTTTCTCTGCATCGGAGATCGTATCAACACCTTCGAATTTAAACCGTCTTTTTTTTCCCATTCCTGTTACAATCTCAAGACGAACATCTTCAGAAGTATCAGGTGAAAATCCCAACATAAGTTTTTTGTCTTCAATATAGTCATCGAAATATCGGGATAAAGGTCGTAACCGTACATCTCCAGTAAGTCCGGAAGTTGTAGTTATGGTTGCAATGGGATGGACAAGGTTTTTCATCTAGTCAATCACATCCAATCTAGCCCTTTTACCACCTTCCTTGGCATTGATCGCAAAAACCAGTGTTCGAAGTGCAGATATATTACGCCCGCCCTTACCGATCACTTTTCCATAATCACCATCGCCAACGGTTAATTCGTAAATGAGCCGCTGTTCAGTTTCAACTATCTCAATATTAACCTCATCTGGTTTATCAACCAGGAGTTTTATCGCCTGTTCAATGAACTCTAACATAGTGTCCTCCGTATTGTAATTGATTAATAATTATGGGAATTTTTTATTTTTCTTCTGAAGTAGCCTTTTGATCTTGGTCTTCATCGGATGACTCATCAGCAGATTCAGCTACCGGAGCTTCATCACTTGAATCATCTACTGGCTCTTCTTCATGTGTTTCTTCAGCAGATTCATCCGCGGAGGTTTCATCTTCTGCTTCGCTATCTTCCTCCACTGGAGTCTCCTCATTAGAAGTTTCGGTAGATTCATCTTCGTCTGATGATTCCTCTTCCGGTGCGATTTCTTCACTCGATTCTTCCGTTACTTCAGACTCATCTGCACTTTCTTCAGTTGATTCTTCTCCAGAAGGTGACTCTTCAACATTCTCTGCTGGTGTTTCATCAGCAGATTCAGTTTCATCTTCTTGAGATTCTCCTTCAGTTGGCGAATCTTCTATAGGTTCAGCTTCAGATGATTCATCGGTTGTAACCTCTGCGTTAGAACTTGCATCGTCAGATTCATCAGCGGAAGTTTCATCTTCTGCTTCGCTATCTTCCTCCACTGGAGCATCTTCATTAGAAATTTCGGTAGATTCGTCTTCGTCTGATGATTCCTCTTCAGGTGCGATTTCTTCACTCGTTTCTTCTGTTACTTGAGGCTCATCTGCACTTTCTTCAGTTGATTCTTCTCCAGCAGGTGCTTCTTCAACTTCTTCAGTTGGCGCATCTTCTATAGGTTCAACTTCAGATGATTCTTCGGTCGTAACCTCTGCAGATGTTTCTTCTTCAATAGATTCTTCTACTGGTGCTTCAACCACGACGTCTTCTGAAGCGGTATCGTCTTCGTCTGCTTCAACAACTTCCACAGCAACAGCTTTTTCTTTTTCATCTGCTTTCTTTTCAGCGCGATCAGCACGGGCTTTTTGCACATCTTCCCGGTTCATTTCCCATTTTTTCATCTCTTTTTCAATCTGGGCTTCATCCAGGCCTTGTTTTATCAAATGCCATTGATGGGCAATCCCTGCACGGCGTAATAATTTATGTGCAGCTTCGGTGGGCTGTGCACCTTCACCTAGCCAATGTATAACCCTTTCACCTTTCAGATCATAAGAACGATCTACGTCAATTGGATTGTACCAGCCCAATTCTTCAATCGCAGCACCATCACGGCGATTCCGAGAATCCATTACAACCATTCTGTAAAAAGGTCTATTTCGACGTCCTATTCGTTTGAGTCTTATTTTCGTCGCCAACTTGTATCTCCTTAATTAAATCTTTCAAAACCACCCAACCCGGGTAATTTCATGTTTTTCATGTTTTTCATTTTTCCCATTTTTTTCATCATTTTCTTCATCTGAGAAAATTGATTCAAAAGGGCGTTTATTTCCTGTACCGAACGTCCACTTCCTTTTGAGATCCGCAATCTGCGACTGCCATTAATGATCTCCGGTTGCTGACGCTCACCTGGTGTCATAGAATTGATGATCGCTTCTGTCCATCCGACTTGACGGTCATCCATATTCAATTGTTTTAAAGCTTTTGAGTTCATACCAGGCATCATGCCGATGATCTGGCTCATAGAACCCATTTTTTTCATTTGCTGTAATTGCATTTTGAAATCATCTAGGTCAAAAGTATTCTTTACCAGTTTTGTCTGAAAATTCTTTGCCTGGTCCTCATCAAAAACGTCCTGGGCTTTTTCCACGATGGAAACCACATCTCCAAATCCAAGAATTCGATCTGCAATTCGTTTCGGATCAAAAACATCCAACCCATCTAATTTTTCAGATGTTCCAATAAATTTGATAGGTTTACCCGTCACTTCACGGATTGAAACTGCTGCTCCACCTCGAGAATCGCCATCCATTTTTGTCAAGATTACACCTGATAATGGGAGCGCTTCGTGAAAAGCCTGTGCTGAATTCACAGCATCCTGTCCCGTCATGCCATCCGCAACAAAGATAATCTCGTCGGGGTCAGCCATATCAGCAATCTGTTGAATTTCTGTCATCATTTCGCCATCTACATGGAGTCGCCCGGCTGTATCCAGGATTACAACATCATTTTTCAAAGATCGTGCTTCTTCAATTCCCCGTTTGCAAATTGCCAACGGCTCTCCGGTTACTTCTTCGTACACCGCCACACCTGCCTGCTGCCCCACAGTAATTAATTGTTGGACAGCAGCTGGACGGTACACATCAGCAGCAACCATCAAAACCGATTTACCGGATTTTTGCAACCGATAAGCCAGTTTCCCAGCAGTGGTTGTTTTTCCGGATCCTTGAAGGCCAGCCAATAAAATAACAGCCGGATTGTTCTTCAAGACCAAGTCTTTTGAATCCGTTCCCAAAAGGATAACCAATTCATCGCGAATGATCTTCACGAATTGCTGACCTGGTTTTACCGATTTTAGTACCTTTGTCCCCTGCGCTTTATCATGCACAGTATTGACAAAAGATTTTGCCACGTTAAAGTTCACATCAGCATCTATCAATGCCCGTCGGACTTCCCGAACGGTATCATTGATATTCTTATCAGTTATTTTACCTAGACCTCGAACATTTCGAAGAATAGATTCAAACCGTTCTGTGATGTGACTAAACATGTGTTTCCGATTCAAAAATAGCTCGGGAAATTAGGGCCTTTCTTTATTAAAAGTAAATGTGAAAAGTCAATTGAGATTCCGAGGATTTTATCATATAAAATTATAGCAGGTTACTGTCGTAGGAGTCCAATCAAATTTGATATTTATTGATTTATCTGTTTTGGCTATCGTGCCAAAATAACCAAACCCAAACAATTTGTATCGATGATTTAAACTTCTTCCTAATACTTTTTTTAATCATTTAGGCAGCCAGTTTTGGAGATAATCAGAGTAATACTGATTACCCACTACTCTTGAGTATTGATGATTGTCTATTCGACCTTATTGTACAATCCTAAAATGTGTAATCTATTGTAACGCCAATTTGTTTCGGATCACCATAACTTTTCCAAAGCTGATCTGGATAAGTGGGTGGAATGAGTCCAAAATAAAAACCTCGCGTGGTGTAGCGTTCATCCATTGCATTTCGGATCCAAATTGCGGTGGTGGTTTTTCCAAATGATTTCCCAAGGGTCAGGCTCAATAAAGAATAGGGTACTGATTTTTGGTCATGACTATCTGAAAAATAGTATTCATCTTTAAAGCTCATCAGAGTTGATGCAAAAAAGCCAGATTCATTTTCATAATTAAAACCAACTGATCCAGTTATTTCCGGTGACATGGCTGCTTCCCGATTTCCACCGATTGCTTCAACACCTTCTGCTGCAAAATAAGTGAATTTGTCCACCCATGTTGTTAAATATCCTAGTGACGCATCCATATTGAGATTGGATGAAACATTAAGTGTATTCTCCCATTCGAATCCTTGAATCGTTCCCGATCCAGCATTGGTGGTATAAAAAAGAAACTGTTGATCTCCTTCCACCTGTTG
>FUWD013171223.1_pt1 | contig 48800 bp, 59 predicted proteins | sample 1063281 | NCBI WGS metagenome assembly FUWD01 (sample SAMEA79048168, study PRJEB19326) | metagenome | biome: marine | reverse complement strand
AATGAACCACCAAATGCCAAGCCAATCAATGCGTGTAACGCTTCTTTTTGTTCTACTCCATTGGCAATCATGCCAGCGTAATAGCCTGCAACACCGAGTAGTGCTAAACCAACCACCAGCATGCCGGTAACTGCACCGCCTTTAAAAGCAACTTGGAAAGCAGCGTCCATGCCGTTTTTGGCAGCTTCTGCTGTACGAGAATTAGATTTAACCGATACGTTCATACCAATATAACCGGTTGCACCTGATAACACTGCGCCAATTAAGAAGCCGATACCAACGGTCGCCCCTAAGAAGTAAGTAATAACAGCTAGCAATACAATACCAACCATACCAATGGTTGTATATTGACGATTAAGGTAAGCTTTAGCGCCTTCTGCAATCGCATCTGAGATTTCTTTCATTTTGTCACTGCCTGCAGATTGTTTGTAAATCCAGGTCATGGTGAATAAACCGTATAAAACAGCGATGATTGAGGCTCCAATAGCCATGGTTAATATATCCATTACTTTATTTTCTCCTTCCTATTAGTGTATAAATTTGTTCAGCGGTAATTATAGTTTATTGCCTTGTGATTAACAAGATAATAATATAATAATTTGTTTAAAGTTGACCTAAGTCAAGCATTATTTCTGGATTTGTTCTTAATCCCAATAATCAGTTTTGATTCCACGACCAAGGTCGGCTTCAACCAGTCTGGATCTAAGTTTTAGAAGTTTTTCAATCAGAGCCGGTTCTGCCTTTTCATAAGCTTGTGTGTCTGGTATTCGATTAACTACCACGCCTAGAAGTTCAGTAATGGCATTGCCAATTGAATTTTGTGAAATGGTTACAATTAGAGCGCCTTCATCATTGCGATAAATGAGTTGCTTAAAAGCTGGTTGCCAACGAATACTGGATGCGTATTTAGCATCATTGATGCATTTATCACGAACCTTTTTAGCGGCCGATAAAAAACAATTGTTGAATAAAAGTGTTTTTTCAATCTGTTTTGGGAAGTAGGCATTTTTAGGCACACCAGAATTTCTACTGGATACTTGTGCAAAAAAGGTACGATAGAAATCTAAAAATCCCTTTAGAATTTTGTCGTATTCTTGCCAAAAATCAATATTTTTTAAACTGTCAATGCCACCAATAACCTCCCAACTAGGGAGCCCTTGTGGGTATCCAGTTAGTGAAAGACTTGATGCTTCACCAGTAATCGGCTTAAGGGTTTTCAAATCAAGAGTCGATAAAAATTCAACGTAAACATCCTGCATGTAAGCTGCAAATAGAGAATGCTGTCCACCATCGGTTAGATTTGGGTTTTCTGTATCGGCTAGTTTTGAGTCTTGCAGCTCTTTTTTATTAAAAACAATGAAATGATTGTGCAGCATTCGAATGCTTGGTACGCCGGTGGAGGTAATTGGCCAAGTAGCATCAAGCGATGCTTCGCCAGCAAGAACCAAATGTTTTTTAGGGTCTGGATAGTGTTCCAACATAAAGCCAATAATAATCTGGTTCATGCGATTCCAAACCTTTCTGACATTGTTGGGCAATTGTGTGCGACGCACAGCCCTTCCCAAAGGATTTAAAACACTTTGGGAGGTATTATAAATAATTGAACAATCGAACTCATTTGAGTGGCCTAAGGCTTTACGATAAAGCAGTAAATCTTCTTCGTTGATTAGTAAACCGTTATTTTCCGTGAGGTCTTTTAGGTTTTCCGGTGAGTTAAAAAACTCATTAGGCTTCATACCTTCAGGTACATCCAAAGGTATGGGCCTGAAAGGCACGTTAATTTCTCTTGGTCCAGTTGTCATTTATCTATTATTGTAATTAAAAAAGGCTTATGTCATATTATGACATAAGCCCCCATTGTTTAGCAAACTGAGATTTAACTTAGGTTTGCGTAAACACGATCCCTAACTTCGTCAAGTGAACCAACACCGTTAGCTGCACCATATTTAGGCGCGTTATCATCTGCATTCATCCAAGATTGATAGTAATCAACCAATGGTTGAGTTTGCTCGTGATACACTTCTAAACGTGAACGTACCGTGTCTTCATTGTCATCAGCACGCTGAACCAAATCTTCACCAGTAGCGTCATCTTTACCTTCAACTTTAGGTGGGTTGTAGATAATGTGATAAGTGCGACCCGATGCTAAATGTGCACGACGACCCGACATACGGTTAATAATGTCTTCATCAGGCACTTGAATCTCAACAACAAAATCAATTTTTACATTGTCAGTTTTTAATGCTTCAGCTTGTGCAATGGTACGTGGAAAGCCATCAAATAAGAAACCGTTTGCACAGTCGCTTTCTTGGATTCTTTCTTTTACCAAACCAATGATAATGTCATCAGATACTAAACCACCTGCATCCATTACTTTTTTAGCTTCAATGCCTAATGGCGTACCTGCTTTAACGGCAGCACGCAACATGTCTCCCGTTGAAATTTGTGGAATGGAATGTTTCTCACAAATGTTAGTTGCTTGTGTGCCTTTGCCTGCGCCCGGAGGGCCTAATAGAATAACGTTCATTACTTTTCCTTATAAAATAAAAGACCTTATTTTCACTCTGAATGAATGTAAATAAGATCCCGTGTTAAAAAACTAAACTTCAAATGGCGGTAATTTTTTCTCAGCCATTTCTTTTTTCATCACCACATAATCCGGCAATCCGTTTTTATATGGAGGATAATTTTCGCCTTCAATGAGTGGTTGTAAGTATTCACGACATGCATCAGTAATACCAAAACCATCGTCAGAGATATAATTCGTCGGCATCATTTTTTCAACATTGGCAATGTCTTTTAATTCGCCTGAGCCAATTTCCCAAGTGTATGGATTGTTTGATGTGCGGATGATAGCAGGCATAACTGAATTCTTACCTTCTAATGCCATATTAACAGCTGCCTCACCTAATGCATAGGCTTGCTCAACATCAGATTCAGATGCCAAGTGACGCGCAGCACGTTGCAGATAGTCAGCAACTGCCCAGTGATATTTGTAGCCCAGAGCGTCTTTAATTAAGTTAGCAACCACAGGAGCCGCACCACCAAGCTGTGCATGGCCAAAGTCATCACGAGTGCCTTGCTCTGCCAAGAAGCGACCATCTGGCCACTTTGTGCCTTCGGAAACCACAATCGTACAGTAACCAAATTCCTTAACGTTTTTATCAACTTTGGCTAAGAATTTTTTCTCATCAAAATCAACTTCTGGGAATAAAATTACAACAGGAATAGAGTCATCAACCAAGCCACCTGCTGCTGCAATCCAACCAGCATGACGACCCATAACTTCTAATACGAAAATTTTAGTTGAAGTAGCTGCCATTGATGCTACGTCAAAACTGGCTTCCATAGTGGAGACAGCAATGTATTTAGCCACCGAGCCAAAACCTGGGCAATTGTCTGTGACGGGTAAATCGTTATCAACTGTTTTAGGAACGTGAATCGCCTGGATTGGGTAACCCATGGACTCAGATAATTGTGATACTTTTAAACAAGTATCGGCTGAATCTCCACCACCGTTGTAAAAGAAATAACCAATGTCATGTGCTTTGAATACTTCGATGAGTCTTTCGTACTCTGCTTTGTTCGCTTCTAAAGATTTCATCTTATAACGACACGAACCAAAACCACCAGAAGGCGTGTGCTTTAGTGCTGCAATATCGGTCTCAGATTCTTTAGAGGTATCGATTAGATTTTCAGCCAGTGCACCAATGATTCCATTTTGACCAGCGTAAACTGTACCGATCTTATCTGGGTGTTTGCGGGCAGTTTCAATCACGCCACAAGCAGAAGCATTAATTACTGCAGTTACACCGCCTGATTGAGCGTAGAAAGCGTTTTTCATCGTCATACCTTTATTAATTAGAATCAAAAAATTATACCTTATAGCTGTTTTTCATCATGGTGTTTTATAGTAATATTGAAATATATCTCATTGGAGATATGTTAGAATCATAAGCATTGTTTCATTTAAAGGACACGACTCTCGATGAAAAGATTAGATCAAGTATTATCAGATGATGGTGTATCAGCTGAACTGGAGCTTGTTATTAAAGACACCATGGTTGCGTGCAAGGATATTGCGTATAAATTAGGCCAAGGTGAATTGGCAGGTATTTTAGGCGCAACTGAAGATGAAAATATTCAAGGTGAAACCCAAAAGATGTTGGACGTTATTTCTAACGATCTTTTAAAAGATATTCTTTGCTCTAATCCTTACGTTAAGGGTGTAGGCTCTGAAGAAGAAGACTACACAATCGCTGGTCATGCTGACGGCAAGTACTTAGTAACCTTTGATCCATTAGATGGATCTTCAAATATCGATGTAAATCTTTCTGTTGGTACAATTTTTTCTATTCTAGAAGCGCCAGCTGATGACCGTACTGGTGATGATCAAAATGTTTTCTTACAACCAGGCCGTAAGCAAGTTGCTGCTGGTTATGTTCTTTACGGTCCTTCTACATTGCTCGTGATGACCACAGGTAAAGGTGTTAACTTATTTACACTAGATACTAATATTGGAGAGTTTGTTCTAACCAAAGAGCAGTTAAGAGTTGCCGAAGATACGGCTGAATTTGCAATTAACATGTCAAACCAACGTTTCTGGGAGCCAGAGATGCAGCAATATATTGATGATTGTCTGCAAGGTGAAGAAGGTCCTCTAGGCAAGCGTTACAACATGCGTTGGGTGGCCTCTATGGTTGCAGAAGTTCATCGTATCCTTATCCGAGGCGGTATTTTTATGTACCCTTACGATAGTCGTGATCCAACCAAAGCTGGCAAGCTTCGTTTGATGTATGAAGGCAATCCAATGTCTATGATTATTGAAGAGGCGGGTGGTCTTTCTTCTACCGGTCGTATGTGTATTATGGACGTAGAGCCCAAAGATATCCACGATCGTGTGCCCGTTATATTAGGCTCAAAAAACGAGGTTATTAAAGTAGTTGCTATGTTTGGCGATTATATTCCTAAGAAGTAAAAATATAAGGTGTGATTAACCACTCCTTATCGTCATAAATATCCATTGTAAAACACTTTGATCCGCCATGATTGCGGGTCTCACCTGATGCGCCTGGGTTGATTACCCAAGGCGTTGATTCTTTGTCAATCACTTGTTTGTGCGTGTGGCCATAAATAATCACTTTAGCATCTGGGTAAGCAACTCTTAATGATTCGTGCGATGGTTTATGCTGGCCGTGCAAATGGCCATGTTCAATGGCAATCTTTCCACTTGGGAATTCAAGAAATTCAATTTTATTAAGTGAGCTAATATGATCATCATTATTACCTTTAATGGCAATGAGTTTTTGCTTGGGTTTTAACTGGCTCAGTGTGGCCTCATTAATAACATCACCCGCATGAATGGCAATATCACATTGGTTGGCAATCTTAACAACCTCAGGGTGAATAAACCCATGAGAATCAGACAATATGCAGATTTTTGGCACGGTAAATTTTAATAAAATTAAAACAGGTAATTATACTTAAAACTTTAATTTTTCTTGTGAAAACAGACACTTTCAGTGTCCATAAATTAAGCAGGTATTTTCTTTAAAAAACAGTGCAATATTGTTAATTTTTATGGGCATAATATGCCCGTTCGTTTAACGAATAAACTTATACATTAGAGAAGTAAAACCATCATAAAAATGGCTTTATATTAAAAGAAACAATAAACAGGAGATTAACATGGCAACATTATTTTCAGACGAGTGGATGAATCAACTAAAAGACGCTTGGAATGGTTCGGACGAAGTACGTGGTAAATTAGCAGAAATTAATTTTTCATCAACCATCGCTTGTGGTTTTAAAGGCGACGGTACACCAACCGGTGTTTTTGTGGTTGAGAATGGCGAGTGTGTTCGTGCAGGTGATTTCAACGGCGAAGCTGCTGATTGGGACATGCGTGCAGACAAGAAAAACTGGATGAAATGGTTAGACAAACCATTAGGCATGGCTTCAATGGGCATGGCAGTAACAATGGGTAAATTGAAATTTGAAAAAGGTGACTTTGGTGCAATGATCAAAGACCCTAGAATGGCAACTCCATTTGTTAAGAGCTTTGCTCTGATGGGTGCGATTGGCGGCGAGTAATCACCAAACAATTGTACTGATTAAAAAACCCGACTTTAGGCGGGTTTTTTGTTAATGGGGTTTTACTGGCATTGCTTGTTCAAAGGTTTCAATATTGGTAAACCCTTCAACAGCTTTGGTCTTAATTTTAGAGCTGGGTTTACTGATAGCAACAACAGTGCCAATGCCAAATTTTTTGGCTGATTTGAGCACATGAGCCGAATCATCAAAGAACACGCTTTTGGCTTTATCTAAATTAATAGACTCATCTAATTTATGCCAAAACCCCTGGTCTTCTTTAGCAGCGCCATAATCATGCGAAGTGATGATATCGTCAAAGTAACCTTCCAAGTTGGTCACACGCATTTTGAGTTGAATGGTTTTTCGATGTGCATTCGTTACTAAATAAATACGTTTGTTGTGCTGTCTGGCTTGTTCTAGAAACTCTAAAACGAATGGATGAATCTGAATCAGGTGCGAAACATCTTCTTTGAGTTGGGCAATGTCGAGTTCAAAAATCTTTTGCCAATAATCTAAGCAATACCAGTGTAACTTTCCCTCTTCCGCCCTAAGGATTGGGTAAACCTTGTCTTTGGCTTCGTCATGGGTAAGATTGTGCTTATTGGCAAACATTAGTGGCATGTATTCCATCCAAAAATGCAAGTCAAAATTAAGATCGAGCAGCGTGCCATCCATGTCGAGCAACACAGTGTCGATCTGTGACCAGTCGAGCTTATCCTCGGCGCCAGCTTGTGCCATTTGCACTGTCCTCTAAAATAATGCCTAATTTGGTCAGCTCGTCGCGAATTTGGTCAGATAAAGCAAAGTCTTTGTTGGCTTTGGCCTCATCACGCTGTTTAATTTTTGCATCAATGTCTTCATCGGCTAAATCAACACCTCGTTTTAAAAAGCTGTCTGCATCAGTTTGCAAAATACCAATATAACTACCGAGCTTCTGCAACAGTTGCGATAAAGCATTGGCTTGATCAATATCTTGATCACGTTGTAAATTAACCGCTTTGGCCAGCTCGAACAAAATACTCAGCGCAATGGGTGTGTTAAAGTCATCATCCAATGCTGCGTTAAAACGTAACAATACCGTCTAAATAGACAATTGGGTAAATCTCATCGAGTGGACGATTACGCCATTCAATGGCTTTGGTAATGACTGTCTCTGTAACCTTGGATACCAGTGTTGCTGAGATGTCTGCTCCATACATCTCTTTAAAGGTTGAGACAATATCTCTAGTGCTCATACCTTTAGCATATAGGGTTAATATCTGATCATCAAATTGGGTTAATCGTGTTTGCCCTTTACCTAAAATAATAGGCTCAAAGTCAGCATTACGGTCTCTGGGAATGGATAATTCTATCTCACCATGATCGCCTTTTAAGGTTTTAGTGCCGTAGCCATTACGAGCATTGCCATAAGTACCACCTTGCTCATATTTTGGATAACCAAGATGATGCTCCATCTCAGCGCCTAAAGCTGCTTCTACGGTCATTTTAAGTAAAGCAGATGACAAGTCTGCAAGATCATCTTGAGTTTTAACGTCTTTTGCCAGCTCCGCAGCAAAAGACCTAAGCTTGTCTTGATTGATGTTGGATTTATTAATTTTTAGTGTGTTTGTGTTACTCATGTTTTTAACTCCTTTATTAGGGATTATAAAATATGAGGGTTTACACGGAATTATTTACAGGGTCGCCCATATTTCTGAGGCTAAATTTAGACAAATAATTTTGTTGTTTTCTGAGGATTTGAGTGCAACTCAAATCTCTCATTTAACAAAGATATCAAGACCAACGGTCAATAAATATTTGACCGCTATTAGACTCAGGATCTTGGAATTATCCATGATCCAATCTGCCTTGTTAGTGGGGCAGATTGAAGTCGATGAAAGTTATTTTGGCGCACGGCGCGTCCGCGGTAAACGCGGCCGTGGCGCCAGAGGAAAAACGATAGTATTTGGCTTGTTAAAACGTGGTAATGAAGTTTATACAGAAATAGTACCAGACTGTAAAAGTGCTACTCTACAAAGGATTATCAAGGGCAAGACTAGTGTTGATAGTGTGATTCATTCAGATGGGTGGCGAGGGTATAATGGCTTAGTAGATTTTGGTTATAAGAAGCATTTTAGAGTGCACCATGGCAAGAATGAGTTTGCACGAGGAAATGCACATATTAACGGCATAGAATCATTTTGGGGTTATGCTAAAAATAGATTGGTAAAATTTAAAGGAATGGATAAAAAGATGTTTAATTTACACTTAAAAGAATGTGAATTTAGATTCAATAATCGCAAGCAAAATATTTATAGAATTTTGCTTGCGATTTTTAGAAAAGAGCCTCTAAAGTTATCTTGACCCAATATTAAATATCAATATATTATGCCTTCAGACTATGGGATAGATGTTTATGATGATATATTGGTCACTAGCCAAAATGAGATTGATCAGCACCCGATTCGAGTTTTTAATTTCAGACAGGCTAGCGTCAAAGGCTGGAAATACGCACTGTCTCATATTGATGAAACGATTGACGTTATTTTAAAAAAATACAACACTCAGAGCAAAACTCGACAGCATTTAGAATTTGAAGCGCAAGCACTTAAAAAACTGATCAATCCACAAGGTGTTGAATTAGGCAGTATGCGCTACGAACAGTGGCGAAAAATGGTTAATCAATATTTAGAGTGGGGCATTATTAGTAGAGATATTGACCTCGATCGATTTATTTATAAGCCAAGTTCAGATGTTATATCCAGGGTGGCAATAACAAATATACAAGAAGAGTGGGCTAGAAAACCACCCTGTCATTGCGTATGCTCAGAAGCATGGAATTACGCTTAATTTTGGCATGGTAACAATTATTATGTTTTCTATTTTTTTGGATTTACTCTGTTAAAAGGGTTAATCAAAAAATTACAAAAAAAAACCAAAAAAGCTTAGACACTCTAATCACTCAATCTCGTCATGTGGTTATGGGTGAGATGATCGCAATGTTGACGCATCAATGGAAACAGCCATTAGCAGCCCTGATGTTAAAAACTGGCACGGTTAGAGATAAAATTCAAATGTTAGATATAGAAGACAAAGATCAGAAATTTTTGACTAAAAACCTAGAGGGCGTAGAGAGTATTTTGAATGATCAAAATCACTTAATTCAAGACTTTAGAGATTTCTTTCATCCAAATAAAGAAGGCACTTTGTTTAATCTTGCACGGGCAGTTAAATCTTCAATAGAAGTGCTGGACGGGCTGTTTGTTAAAAGCGATATTAAATTAGATATTGGTATTGATGAGAAGATTGAAATAATTGGTATTGAACGAGATCTGCGTCATGTGATTATTAATATTTTAAAAAACGCCGTTGATCAGATTAATGATAAAGAAGTCGAAAATCCCACAATAACACTAACAGCAATAAAAAAGGGTTGTTGTACAGAGATTGATATTGAAGATAACGCGGGTGGCATTGATAAAGATATTATCAAAACCATATTTGAGCCTTATGTTTCTACTAAACAACTAAACGGCACTGGGCTTGGATTGTATATTAGCAAGCGTATTACGCAAGAGTCTTTTAAGGGTGATATTAGCGTAGAAAATACAAAGAATGGCGCTAAGTTTTGTATTGTTCTTTTGGGTAATGGGGAGATGGAAAAATCCTGTTCACAAAACAATCTAACTATCAAATAAGGCATTAATCATTGCCACTGCATCGCAACCTGCGTCAAAAGCTTGTTGTTGATTGGAAAAATTAACCCCACCAATCCCTACAATAGGAACGTTTAATTTTTGTTTCGCTTCAGTGATTAGCTCTAATGGACAGAGTGGCGCCTTGGGCTTGGTGTTTGACGGGAACAGTGCACCAAAAGCCACGTAGCTAGCACCTTGATCTTGCGCTTGTTTGGCTAGATTGATGTTAGCATAACAAGACACACCAATAATAGCGCGATTTCCTAATTGTTTCCGGGCTTGCTTAGTAGGGCTGTCTTCTTTGCCAAGGTGGACGCCATCGGCGTTGATTTTTTGTGCTAGGTTGATATCATCATTAACAATAAATAAAGTATTATGTACTGAACAGAGCTGGCGTAATTGTTGTGCTTCATCAAGTTTTGTATTTTCATCGTTGGTTTTGTGTCGATACTGAAGGATGGTAATTTTATGACGTGTAATTATTTTCTCAATTTGATTGATGTCGATGGGTTGATTAGGTGTGATTGCATAAATGCCTTTTATTCTTTGATCTAAATTTGACATAATGAATTTCCAGTTAAAACACAATCTACTAATTAGCGTTTTCATTATAGTGATAATCTTTGCTATGTGGCTTTTGATGAAAGCGTTGTCGTATTCATTTGATGCATTGCAGGAAAATACCGATCCAGTACTGACTCAGAATGAAGAAGTATCAAAAGAAGTGTCTTACATGGAGAAAATTGATAATTTTGCTTTGCAAGAGTTTAATGCGGATAATCGCCTCTCACATTTTGTTAAAGCGACCAATTATTTTCATTTTAAAAATTCTCCTGCACTCTTGCTTAATCCAGAAGTAACCACTTACGATGAACAAGGTAAAAAGGACTACGTGCTTACTTCTGAACGTGCTGATTATTTAGACAGTGGTGAAATTAGTTTTAAAGGAAAAGTGAACGTGCATTCTAGTTCCGGTATTACTCATAAGATGAAAACCAAAGAGCTATTGGTAGGCACTAAAACAGACGATTTGGTGAGCAATAAAAAAGTTACGTATTTAGGTGAAAACGCAAAGATCGTGTCTCAAGGCATGCACATGCAAACCAGAGACGACAAAATGAAGCTTACTGGGAAGACGGTCATTAAACAAGACAGTGGTCAAAAAATACTGACAAAAAATCTTAACATTGATCAATCAAACGGACAAAAGCATTATTATTCAAAGCACAATACGACTTATTTAGCTAAAGAAGATACGATTTATTCGACGGGCATGGATTTAGACATGCAAGAGAAGATATTGCAATTGTCGGGAAAGGTGAAAATATTGCAAAACTCAGGCACTAAGATTAACACCCAAGACTTAGTTGTTGATCAATCAAACGATGGCGACGTCTATCGAACTGAAGAGAAAATACATTATCAATCCAAGCTTGCAAATATCAATGCTGTTGGTATGCACTACGATGCTAAAAATAAAAAAGTTAAATTAACCGGTGGTGTAGCGGGTGTTTATGAATAAACTCTATCTAATGTCGCTGTGTTTAATCATTGGTAATGTTTTTGCGTTACCAGAAGATAAAGGCAAGCCCATTGAAGTAAAGGCATACACAGTGGTGATTGATGAACTCAATGGTTTAAGTACTTACACGGGTAAGGCTCAAGTTAAACAAGGTTCTTTGATGTTGGATGCTGAAAAGATAGAGTTGTTTAGCAATCAAACGGAAGTAACTAAAGTGATTGCCAAAGGCACTAAAAATAAATTAGCACATTACAAGCAAAATCAGCCGAATCAACCTCGTTTTGTTGAAGCGACAGCCATGAACATTACTTATCTAATCAGTAAAGAATTTGTGCATCTAAAAGGAAAAGCTAGCTTTGTACAAGGGTTTGATTCATTCAGTGGGGGGACGCTGGATTATGACATTAAAAACGACAAGGTGATTGCTAAAAAATCAAAAGACGGCGCACAAAGGGTGAAGTTTAAGATTAGGCTATAGTGAAGGCAATCACGGCGATTATTCACGGAAGAGTGCAAGGTGTTTGGTTTCGTGGCTCTACACAGCAAAAAGCAAATGAGCTGGGTATTACAGGTTGGGTTAAGAACACTTTAGAGGGTAATGTTGAACTTGAGGCGCATGGCGAGAAAGTGCAGTTAGAGGTTTTTATTGCTTGGTTGTTTAAAGGCCCTAAATACAGTCAAGTAGAACACGTGGATGTCGAGTGGATAGGTTCAAACACTCAATTTTATTCATTCAATATCAAACATTAAGTTAAGACAATTTATTGCCACTTTACTACTAACAATGTAGAATACAAAACTCATTCGTTTTAAAAAAAACACGGAGAACACATTATGCAAGTACAAGACATTATGTCCACCAACGTTAAAACGGTTGGACCGGATGATTTGGTTAAAGACATCGCCATTTTAATGATCATGGACCACATCAGTGGTGCACCAGTGGTTGATGATGGCAACAACTTGGTTGGCATCATCTCTGAAAAAGACATCCTCCAACACATGTTTCCTAAGCTTGATGAGGTCATGAGCGATACTTACTTTGACTTTGAAAACATGGAGCACAATTACAAAGACACCATGAACGTTAAGATTGGTGAGCTCATGACCAAAGAGGTGGCTAGTATTGATTTAGACATGCCTTGTCTAAAAGCAGCAAGCACCATGTGGCTAAAACGCTTTAGAAGAATCCCCGTTACTCACAAAGGAAAACTGGTCGGCATTGTCAGTATTGGCGATGTACACAGGGCTATTTTTAAATCGTGTATGAGTGGGGATTAATTTAATTTTTTTTGTAGCCCATTCATCCATTTATAAGGCTTTTCGACCTGATTTTCCCCATTGTATCCCTAAGGGGATATATTACAATATCACCATAAAATAATACGTTAAAAATGCTCGTAGGTATAATTTCGTTTTTTAAATTAATATAGGATTGGCCATGTCAAAATTAGTCCCGCCGCACGGCAGCGACACAATTAATGCATTAGCATTATCAGGCGATGCATTATCAGCAGAATTATCAAGAGCTGAATCTTTAGCAAAAATCACTTGTTCTTCTAGAGAAGAAGGCGATGTTGTGATGTTAGGCATTGGTGGTTTTAATCCATTAGATGGCTTTATGGGTAAAGCTGACTGGCAAGGTATTTGTGACAACATGACTATGGAAAATGGCTTGTTTTGGCCGATCCCTATTACTTTATCAACGGACGATGAGGACGTTAAAGCAGGCGATGACATAGCGATCGTGAGTGGTAAGTCTGGCGATATTATTGCAACAATGAGCGTTACTGAGAAATACACAATTGATAAAGATCATGAGTGTGAAACGGTTTACAAAACAACTGAAGACGCACATCCAGGTGTAGTAATGGTGAAGGCTCAAGGTAAATACAACCTTGCGGGCCCTATCAAAGTATTATCTGACGGTGGCTTCCCTGCGAAGTACGGTGATTTGTACATGACACCAGCTGAAACACGTGAGTACTTTGATGAAAAAGGCTGGAAGACAGTTGCCGCATTCCAAACACGTAACCCAATGCACCGTTCGCACGAATACCTAGCTAAGATTGCAGTAGAAATTTGTGACGGCGTGATGATTCACTCAGTATTAGGCGGTCTTAAAGCGGGCGATATTCCTGCCGATGTTCGTTCAGAGGCAATTTCAACATTAATTGATAACTACTTTGTACCGGGTACTATTTTACAATCTGGTTACCCGTTGGACATGCGTTATGCGGGCCCTCGTGAAGCATTATTGCATGCATTATTCAGACAAAATTACGGCTGTTCACACCTAATTGTTGGTCGTGACCATGCAGGTGTTGATGACTACTATGGCCCATTTGACGCACATAATATCTTTGATGAAATTGCTGATGATGCACTGGTAACACAACCACTTAAAATTGATTGGACATTCTGGTGTCATGAGTGTGGCGGCATGTCTTCAATGAAGACTTGTCCACATGAAGCGAAAGATCGCGTATTGCTTTCAGGTACTAAGGTTCGTAAGATGTTGTCTGATGGCGAAGATCTTCCTGAAGAGTTTAGTCGTCCAGAAGTTGCTAAGGTGTTACAGGCGTACTATGCAACGATTAAGGAAGAAGATAAAGTAGAAATTAAGCTGAGTGGACACTCGGCTAAATAACACTTATTTAGTTTTTTTATTGTAAAGAAAAAGTTTTATAAGTATAATAATTGAATTTTTGGCACGTTCAACCGTGTCTAAGATTTAATAAAAGAAACATCAAATTATTAGCAAGGTTGTTAATAGTTTTAGTTTGTGATTAATAAAACCCTAAGGAGGAAAAATGGATATCACTACAACACCAATTGCGGCTTTAGCTTTAGCTGAAAATGGTATCGCATGGGCAGACATGCAGACGTATGTTACTGTCATGATTGCATTAGTTATTGTTATGACAATTGCTGATTTACTACATAAGAAAAGTGCAACGTACTTTTTTCAAGCAGCTGAGAAAGCAGATGAGCTATTAGCAGCAGGCGAAGCAGAATCTTCTATCGGAAATGAAACAGGTAGATTAAAGCAGCTTAGCACTGGAGATAAAGTTAACGCACTTGTTGCTACAGTGGCAATTGACGTTGCAACAGCTGGTGAGTTCTCTAATGGACCACGTAGATTGGTGCATATCTTTACCATGTGGGGTTTTGTTTTATTCGTTGCTGCAACTGCTATTATTATTTACGGCGAAGCTGAGAATGCAATGTCTGCAACAGCATGGAACATTGGTGCCATTATGTTGTTAGTTGGTAGCTGGGGTTACTGGTTTGCATTTAAGGTTGACTGTCAATCTGAAGCGCAATCGTACTTTCAGATCGACCTTAGAAAAGATATCTTCTCATTAGGTTTAATGGGTACGTCATTAGCTACACTAGGCTGGGAAATCTATGGCGGCGGTACTGGCACATGGTTTACTTTAGTGCTTATTTCAACAACTGCATTATTCGGTAGTGTGTACTGGTCTAAATTCTCGCACATGTTCTTCAAGCCTGCAGCAGCTTACAACAAACGTATCATTGAAGCTAATGGCACTAACGAGAACTTGCCTCATGAGACAAGAGACGACGAGTGGCAGAAAAATAGACATTCAATGGAGCTTCTTAAAGACGCACCAATGGATATGGGTTTAGGCATCAAGCGTAGCAAGCCAGAAAACTACTAAATTTAATTAATTAACTTAAGAGAGGAAATAATATGCCAACTTTTGTATATATGACCCGTTGTGATGGTTGTGGACATTGTGTAGATATCTGCCCATCTGACATTATGCACATCGATAAGAAATATCGTCGTGCCCTAAATATTGAACCTAACATGTGTTGGGAGTGTTACTCATGTGTTAAAGCATGTCCACACCAAGCGATTGACGTACGTGGTTACGCAGACTTTGCGCCACTAGGTCACAGTGTTCGCGTAATTCGTGATGAAAGAAAAGGTACGATTGCATGGAGAGTTAAATTCCGTGACGGTCGTGTTAAGAACTTCTTATCACCAATCACTACTAAGCCATGGGGTTCAGCAATTCCTGATGGTTACCGTGATCCACATTCGACCTAAGTGACTTCGCCCGTTTCACGATTAAAAATCTTGGTGGATTGACCAATGTAAACACCCATTGAAATCACCGCACCTTCTTCGACGATCACGCCTTCTACTACTTCTGAGCGTGCACCAATAAAGCAGTTGTCTTCAATAATGGTGGGACTAGCTTGCAGTGGCTCTAACACGCCACCGATACCAACACCACCTGAGAGGTGAACATTCTTACCAATTTGCGCACAAGAACCAACCGTTGCCCAAGTATCAACCATAGTACCTGAATCAACGTAAGCGCCGATATTGACATAACTTGGCATCAGTACCGTGTCTTTGGCAATGTAAGAGCCACGTCTTGCACTGGCTGGTGGAACCACGCGCACACCAGTTGCCTTGAATTCATCAGCCGACATGTCGGCAAATTTTGAAGGAACTTTGTCATAGTATTGAGTAAATCCACCTTGCATTGGCACGTTGTCTTCAATTCTAAAAGACAATAAAACTGCTTTTTTAAGCCACTCATTAACAACCCAGTTACCCACGCCTTTTTGTTCAGCAACACGAGCTTCACCCGAGTCAAGCATGCGTATGGCTTCGTTAACCGCTTGTTTTACTTCTGCAGTAACGCTCTGAGGATTAATGTTTGCTCTGTCTTCAAAAGCAGCTTCAATAATGTCTTTCATTTTCAATATCGTAGTAAAAAATTGGACATTATATCAGACGCGATTTTTCACAGGACTTGAGTAATAATTAGATTTTTAACTTAAATCAAGAAAAAAAAATCCATTGATGCTATGATATGCAAAGTTTATTAAACATAGTTTGAGAGGGTGTATATGGGCCAAAAGAATATTCAAGTTGAGAACCTGTATGAAGAGGGTGAACAGTGGGTACAAAATTTAGGTGAAAAAACCGTTCATGCTAAGCGTATGAAAGGAAAGTTTAGGAGCCTTAAGTGGATTGCTATCGCTGCTTGGACGCCTTTTTTTATAGGCCCTTATCTTACTTGGAACGGCCAACAAGCCATTTTATTTGATGTTGAGAAAAGGCAATATCACCTATTTGAAGTGACTATCTTTCCACAAGACCTTTGGATGTTGACCATGGTGTTGTTATTTTTGGCTATTTTATTAGCTGCCATGACCACTGTTTTGGGTCGAGTATTTTGTGGTTATTTTTGCTTTCAGACCATTTGGACGGATATTTTCACCAAGGTGGAAGAATTTTTTGAGGGGGTACCAGCCAAGCGCCGTAAATTAGAAAAAGAGCCCTGGGGTTTTAATAAGATTAAACTTAAAGTCAGTAAGCACCTTGTTTGGATAGCAATCGCTTTATTTTCAGGCGTTACTTGGATGCTTTATTTTGGTGTGTCGTGGGCCGATTATTTTAATGGAGCAGCCTCAAGCACTACTTTAATCATTACAATTTCAATTGCTTCTGGCGCTTACATATTTGCAGGGCACATGCGAGAACAATCTTGTTTGTGGGTTTGTCCTTATGCTGGTATTCAGGGTGCCATGGTTGATAAGCAAACACTCATGCCAACCTATGACTATTATCGTGGTGAGAAACGCGGCAAACTAAAAAAAGGTGAGTTCGTTGATGGATTTGGTGATTGCATTGATTGTAATCAATGTGTGGCCGTTTGTCCTACGGGGGTTGATATTCGTCAAGGCCAAGAATACGGTTGCATCACTTGTGGTTTATGCATTGATGCCTGTGATTCGGTAATGACTAAAGTTGGCAAGCCTAATGGTCTGATTCGATACGCTTCTTTGGACGAGTTAGAGTATAAAAAACCTTTCGTCGTCTTGTATAAGCGCCCCAGAGTGATTGTGTACTCTACAATTTTATTAACGGCATTATCGATTTTAGTTTATGGGCTGTTTAACATTGCGCCAATGGATCTTAAGGTGTTGCATGATAGACAGCCACTATTTGTTCAACTCTCTGATGGTTCAATTCGAAATAAATATGAGCTTAAAATCATGAACAAAACCGACCAACCAATGTTGGTTGATGTAGGGTTTCAAAGTACGATTAATAATTTAAAGTCTCAAAAAGAGTTGAATAGTGTCGCTATACCATCGGGCAATGTAAAATCCATTTATGTTTATTTAACGGCTTTTGAATCCAATGTTACCGATAACAACGATGTAATTTTTACGGTAATCAGTGATGGCGCGACACTCAAATACAAATCATCGTTCTTCACACCTAAAAGTATGCGATGAGGTTTTATAAGAGCCCCGTGATGGTTGTAATGCTGTCGTTATTTTTGATTTTAGTGGGCGCAACTGTTTATCGAATTATGACCGCATTAGAAACACATCCAGGGATGGTGGTTGAGGATGCCTATGAAAGTGGTGAGCGCTATGGAGAGGTGTTAGCCACCAAGAGAAAACTAGATGAACAGGGTTGGGTGCTGGATTTTTTAATTCCAGAGTTGGCCTTGTATCAAGTGCCTCAAACGTACTTGGTTAAAATTGCACAGCACGGTCAAACGCTAACAGATGCTGAAGTAACGGCTTACTTTGAACGTTCAGTAGGAGCAAAGAATGAGTTTTCTGTGCCAATGAAGTTTGATGGTTCTGTGTATACAGCACAAGTCTCTCTTCCTTTAAAGGGCAGGTGGAACGTTGTTGTTCAGGTTTCTAAGGGGAGTTTTTCACACGGAGCTTTAAAAGAATTATGTGCGTTGGTTGATTCTAGTGACAAGGGCTGTAATCGTTATAAAAGTAAATACATAGGACGTTAGCAATTTTAATCCTCATGGCAGTGATTATGATGATGCTCATAAGTCGCCATTAGGTCATCCATTTGATCAGCAAATAAATCATTAAATTGTGAGTCTTTAAGAATGGATTCTGGCTGTCCGATGCAACAGATATGGCGATACAAGCACAACACTTGAGTGGATTCTTTCATGACCCTGTGAAGATCGTGAGACACCATAAGCACCGCGCAATCTTGTTGTTGGTGAATATCTTGGATGAGTTTGTATAAGTGCATTTGCCCATTGACATCAAGATTTTGAGCAGGTTCATCTAAGATGAGCACGTTGGGCTTTTTAAGCAATGCACGACTCAGGAGTACACGCTGCAATTCGCCACCAGATAAACTTTTTAAAGGAGTGTTCAACAGGCTTTCTATGCCGGTTAAGATAGCTGTTTCATGCACAAAATCTTGATCGACTTTTTGATTAAGATTTAGAAAATCAAACACTGAAATAGGGATAAAGGGGTTGGGGCTAAAAGCTTGTGGTGTGTAACCCAAGCGAATATTTTTTGCTCGATTAACGCCCCCATGATTGGGCTTAATCAATCCCAATAAGACTTTGATGAGAGAGCTTTTACCCGCACCATTTGGGCCAATTAAAGTAATGAACTCACCTTGTTTTAACTCAAAACTAACATTGTCAAGCACACTCTTTCCATGATGGTTAAGAGTGATATTATTTGCACTGATTAGTGTTTGAGTCAAGGTCGCGATGATGGGTTAAAATAAAGACCATTTTATACCTGCAAGATACAAGTTAAGTTGTATCTTGTCCGGTAAAATTTAGCCCATGTCGCATCAACTTATTTTAATGGATGGCTCTGCTTTTTTGTTTCGAGCTTATTTCTCCACACTGGCTCAAAATTTAACCAACGATGAAGGCTTTCCTACGGGCGCTATGTTTGGTGTGGTTAATGCTGTTAAACATCTTCAGAGAAAATATCCGAACGCTAAAATTATTGCTATTTTTGACGCTAAGGGCAAGAATCATCGGCATGATATTTACCCTAAATACAAGGCTCATCGGAAACCGGCAGACTCGGAATTGGTGATGCAAATTGAGCCGTTGTATGAAATTATTCGAGCCATGGGATTCCATTTTTTATGCGTGCCGGGTGTTGAAGCTGATGATGTGATTGCTACGTTGAGTCGGTGTGCAGATCAAAATAAAATTAAAACTATCATTGCTAGTGGTGATAAAGACCTTTATCAATTGGTGAGTGATAATATTTCTCAATTGGACATGAGGGGCAATCTGTATGATCATGATGGTGTGGTTGAGAAAATGGGCGTGCGCCCTGATCAAATTATGGATTTTTTAGCACTCACGGGCGATAGTGCAGACAACATTCCTGGTGTGCCAAGCGTAGGCCCTAAAACAGCCATTAAGTGGTTGCAAGCTTATAATGATGTTGCTGGTGTTAAAGAAAATTCAGCGCAAATTAAAGGCAAAGTGGGTGAAAAATTACGCGATAGTTTCGGCTTATTAGACATGTCTCACCAATTGGTTGAGCTTAAATTTGACGTTGACTTGCCTTGCAATATTCTCGATGATGAACCAGGGCAAGACAACATCAAGCTTGTGAGCTTATACAAGCGATATGGGTTTTCCATGTGGCTTAAACAATTGGGAAATACTGCTGGCACTAATACAGACAACAACGAACCGCCTGAGACGGACTTAGTGAAAGAAAAAAACCGAGATAGGGAAGAAAATTGCAGCTCTTGGTTTGATGAGTACACTCAGAACCTAGTGCTAGAACAAACGGACTTTGAAAATCTCGTTGAGCGACTGAAAAATAGTCGATCGTTTGTGTTTGATTTAGAAACAACCTCGTTGGATTATATGAACGCAGCCATTGTTGGCTGGGTATTTTTGGTGGATAAAGACAGTTTTTATGTGCCCGTTGGGCATGATTATTTAGACGCACCTAAACAGCTAGATTTTGATGACGCGTTGTTAACATTAAAGCCGATTTTGCAAGACGAGTCCATTAACAAAGTCGGGCAAAATCTTAAATACGATGCCCATGTATTGGCCAATTACCAAATTGATTTAAATGGCATCAGCGATGACACTATGGTGAAGTCCTACGTCCTCAATTCAGTGGCTACAAGACACAACATGGACGATTTGTCGATGCATTACCTTAATCACCAAACCATTCATTTTTCCGATGTGGCTGGCAAGGGTAAGAAGCAAATCACCTTTAATCAAGTAGGCTTGGAGGCGGCTTTTCCTTACGCTTGTGAAGACGTAATTGTAACCCATGAGCTGAATAAAGTACTGGACGAGGACATTGTACAATATCCAAAATTAGTTAAGTTGTATCAAGTTCTAGAGATGCCATTGATTAAGGTGTTGCTTAGAATGGAACGTAATGGCGTTGAAATTGATGCGGGCTTGCTTAATGCTCAACAGTTGGATGTTGTTAAACAAATGAATGAGATTCAATCCCAGGCGTTTGAATTAGCGGGAGATGCGTTTAACCTTGAATCACCCAAACAAATTCAACAAATTTTATTCTCTGAAGAGGGTTTAGGGCTTGAAGCAAAGAAGAAAACTCCAAAAGGTGCGCCGTCTACTAATGAAGAAGCGTTAAAACTTTTAGACCACCCTCTGGTGGATTTAATTCTTAGCTATCGAACACTGACTAAGCTTAATTCAACTTACCTTGAGGCATTGCCAAAACAGATTGATTTAAACACCAAACGCTTACACACTTCTTATCATCAAGCGGTAACTGCGACGGGCAGATTGTCGTCATCCAATCCTAATCTGCAAAACATCCCCATTCGAACAGAATTGGGTGCGCGCATTAGGGGTGCTTTTATTGCTGGCAAAGGCAACGTTATTATTGCAGCGGATTATTCACAGATTGAACTGCGAATCATGGCGCACATTTCTCAAGATAAGAGCCTTATTGAAGCGTTTAATAATGACGTTGATGTGCATAGCGCCACGGCATCAATGATGTTTAATGTGCCGATAGAAGAAGTAAATAAGGATCATCGCCGTAATGCTAAAGCCATCAATTTTGGCTTGATTTATGGCATGAGTGCTTTTGGACTGGCCAAACAAATCAACGTTTCTAGAACCGAAGCCAAGCAATACATTGATGCTTATTTTGAGAATTATCCAGGCGTGTTAAATTACATGGACAACATAAGAGAAGCCGCTAAAGTGCAGGGTTATGTTGAAACCATTATGGGCAGACGTTTGTATTTGCCACAGATTAATGCTAAAAATAAAATGCTACAACAACATGCTTTACGTACAGCCATTAATGCACCGATGCAAGGTTCGTCAGCAGACATTATCAAAAAGGCCATGCTCGATGTGCATGAGTGGATTGGCGATGGCAATGATGAGATTAAAATGATTATGCAGGTGCACGACGAACTGGTATTTGAAGTGAATGCGTCAAAAGCAGATGAGTTTGCTAATAAAATACAAGAGTTAATGGCAAATGCTTATCAGTTGGATATACCGCTAGTGGTTGATGTTGGTATTGGCGATTCTTGGCAACAAGCGCATTAGTTTTTTGAATTAAAACAGATTTACGCATGAAAGAACAATTACAAGCACTATTAAAGCAAAGCCTAGAATCATTAGTGAATGATGACATTCTTAGTGAAGCACCAAAGAGCATTCGCCTTGATCATTCTAAAGACAAAACTCACGGCGACTTTGCCTCTAACATTGCATTGGTTCTGTCTAAACAAGCCAAATGTTCACCGCAAAAATTAGCCCAGCAAATCATTGATCGTCTGCCCAATTCTGGAGAGATTGTAAAAACTGAAATTGCCGGACCTGGGTTTATTAATTTTTTCATGTCTCAAGGCTCCAACACAGCAGTCCTTGAGCAAATCCTTGAGCAAGGTATTGGCTATGGATGCTTGGACATTGGCAAAGGCCAAAGTGTTTTGTTGGAGTTTGTTTCTGCTAATCCTACTGGGCCCTTGCACGTGGGACACGGTCGCGGTGCTGCTTATGGGGCGACAGTGGCTAATTTATTGCGAGCACTTGGCTTTAAGGTTGATAACGAATATTACGTTAATGATGCTGGTCGACAAATGGACATTTTGGCGACTTCGGTCTATCTGCGTTATATTGAAACCGACCAATTCCCCGATAATGGCTATAAAGGGGACTACATTTTTGACATTGCTGAGCAAGTTAAGGGTGTTGAAAGATTGGATATATTCACAGACGTTTGTGCTGATGAAAAAGACGGCGGCGATAAAGAGAAGCACATAGACGACCTAATTGCTAATTGCAAGCAAGCTTTGGGCGATGACTATAAAAAAGTGTTTGACCTAGCAATTGACGATATATTGTCTGGCATTAAAACTGATTTATCTGAATTTGGAGTTGAATACCAGCAATGGTTTTCAGAGCAATCGTTAATTGACAGTGGACGTGCAAAAACAACCATTAAATCGCTTCAAGATTCTGGACATATCTATGAAAAAGATGGCGCACTTTGGTTTAAAACCACCGATTTTAACGATGAAAAAGACCGTGTGGTAGTTAGAGATAACGGCATCCATACTTATTTTGCATCGGACATCGCCTATCATCTTGAAAAATTTGAACGTGGATACGACAAAATCATCAATATTTGGGGTGCGGATCATCACGGTTACATTGCTAGAGTCAAAGCTTCTGTTGAAGCGTTGGGCCATAAGTCTGAAAAATTAGAAATTTTATTGGTGCAATTTGCCAATCTGTACCGTGGCGGTAAAAAAGTACAAATGTCCACACGCAGCGGTTCGTTCGTTACCTTAAAAGAGTTGCGTCATGAAGTTGGTAACGATGCAGCGCGTTTTTTCTACGTTTTACGCAAATCAGAACAACACATGGATTTTGACTTAGACTTGGCAAAATCTAAAACTAACGAAAATCCAGTGTTTTACATTCAATATGCGCATGCACGTATTTGCTCGGTACTTAAGCAAGCCGATGAAAAATTCCCGAATAACTCCACTGCGCCGAATTTATCATTGCTCGATGATAAGGCTGAAGTGGCTTTGGTTAAGGAGCTTAATCGTTATAAAGATGTATTACAAACCTCAGCACTCAATTACGAACCGCATGTATTGGCTTATTACCTGCGTGATTTATCGGCCAGTTTCCACAGCTATTACAACAGTTGTGAATTTTTGGTTGAAGATGCACAACTCAGATCATCAAGGTTATTACTGATTAAATCGGCTAAACAACTTTTATCAAACGGTTTAAATTTGTTAGGCGTGAGTGCGCCTAATTCAATGTGAGTGACCAAGCACAAAGAGACGAAGCCTTAGACGTTACACGATCTTTTATTGTTCAAGCGCCTGCTGGGTCGGGAAAAACTGAGTTATTAGCTCAGCGTTATTTAAAGTTGTTATCAATTTGCGACGATCCAGAAAACGTCATGGCCATGACGTTCACCAATAAAGCAGTTGATGAGTTGACTGAGCGTGTTTTGTCCTCACTCAAATCAACGAACGAGCCAAGACCAAAACAGGCGCATAAACAAATTACTTACGACCTGGCTTTGAAAGTGATGGAGCGTTCACAAAATCGAAATTGGCAATTGTTGCAAATGCCACAGCGTCTTAAGATATTTACCATTGATGGTCTTTCCAGTTTAATTACTGGGCGCTACCCCACTCCGTTGCAATTAGTACCTCCGCGTATCATGGCACAAGATTGGGAAAGAAAAAAAGTCTATCGTCTTGCGGCTGAGCAAGTGTTGGTAATGATTGATGATGAGGAGCACAGCAAGGTTATTTCATCATTATTATTGTATTTAGACAACAACATCGAAAAATTTTATCGTCTAACAACCAGCATGCTGGCTAAGCGTGATCAATGGTTAACACGATTGTACCTAGGCGATACGCTTGATCCATCTATACTTCAAGACAGTGCTTCTAAAATTGTGACTCAACATTTAAGCCACTTGGAGAAAGAAGCCAAGCAATGCATTGGTCAAGATTTTTTTGATTTAATTGCCGTTAATACAAAAGATGAATATGCGCAAATTCAGTCATTACCAGCAAGTGGTGTTGAAGATTTATCGGTGTGGAAGGATCTTAGTTCGTTGTGTTTAAAAAAAGACGGCTTGTGGCGTAAAAGTCTTAATAAAAATAACGGCTTCCCACCCGAGCTTAAAGTGCAAAAACAAGCGTTTGAAAAAATATTGCAAACATTAGGCGCACGCGAATCTTTGACGCAGCTTTTAGGCGGGGTTAATCGATTACCCGACGTTGATTTTTCTGAATTGGAAATACAAGCACTGCAAGACATTGCTCAAGTGTTAAAGCTTTGTGTTGCACGACTTAATCTGTTGTTTGAACGTGAACAGGCGCATGATTTTATTGAGGTAGCCTTACGCGCTGACCATGCATTGGATGACCGCTCGAACATTAGTGACATGGCTTTATTTTTGGATTATAAAGTTCAACACATACTCATTGATGAGTTTCAAGACACATCTGCTTCACAATTTAATTTAATTAAAAAGCTTATTTTCCATTGGCAAGCCGATGATGGGAGAACGCTGTTTCTAGTGGGCGACCCTATGCAATCCATCTACCGATTTAGAGAATCACAGGTGGGCTTATTTTTACAAGTCAAGGCAAAGGGTATTGCCAATACAATGCCAAAATCGCTTAAATTAAGTACAAACTTTCGTTCTTCAAAAAGCATCGTTGCAGGTAACAATCGTTTTTTTGAAAAAATATTCCCCCATGAGGAAGACGTTTATCAAGGTGCCATTCGTTATTCTGAATCAATATCAGATTCGGATTTAACCAATGATCATGCCATTGTTTTTCATCCATTTGCCCATGATCAATATCAAGCAGAAGCAGTTTCAGTGTTGGAAATCATCAACAATGCTTTGAGTGAAAATCCAAAAGGAGAAATTGCTATTTTGGTTAGAACGCGTTCACACTTGAGTGATATTGTTGATGTTCTAAAAGTACATGGCATTGATTTTGAATCCATTAAAACCAATCCATTAAAAGATCATTTGTTGATCAGAGATTTGCTGTCACTCACAAAAGCATTGTTGCATTTAGGCGATAAACTCGCATGGTTGAGTGTGCTTAGGGCGCCTTGGTGTGGTTTGTTGTTGGAAGATTTGCTGGTATTTTCTGAACACGACGATCTCATTATTTATGAACAATTATCCGATCCAAAAATTTTAAATCAACTCACACAAGATGGAAAAAAAAGAGCGCAACACATTGCACAATCTTTGAGTAGCGTTATTAACAATCAAGCGCGTTTTGATTTTGTAGAAATCCTTACTCACGCCATTGATCAGTTAGGCATTGTGCCGTCGCTTTCACCTCAAGAACTGATGATTAAAAATCAGTTTTTACAAATTATTTTTGACTGTGAATCTCAACAATTACTTAATATTGAAACCATTGAAGCAACGTTAGAGGATCTATACGCACCCAGTAAAACTGCACAAGTAAAGTTAATGACCATTCATCAGTCCAAAGGATTGGAGTTTGATACGGTGATTATTCCTGGTTTAGGTAGAAAGCCCAGAAGTGATAATGCACCCATCATGCGCATGAGAGAATTTGCCAACCGATCCTTGTTATTAGCACCGATAAAATCATTTACCGACAGTGAAGACAGTAATACTTACAATTATTTAAAATTTATCGAATCACAGCAGGATAAGTTTGAGACCATGCGCTTGTTGTACGTTGCGATGACACGTGCTAAAAATAATTTGCACTTATTAGGCGCACTCACCAAGAACAACAAGGCAAATGCTAAAAGCTTGCTGAATATGCTGATGCAGTTCTATGAGGGTCATTTTGATGACGTTGATATTGATAACCAACAAGATGCGATTAAAAGTTTAGATGCCCCTAAGTTGGAACGGTTTACTCATTTAAAAAGTGTTTTGCAAGAGGAGAATGGCCAAGGCGAGAGCGTTGAATATAATAAAAAATTTGAGCTTTTATTCAAAAGTTTATTAGGCACATTGGTGCATCAATACTACGAGCAAGGGCTGTTTAATCCTGATAAAAAAAATGTGGAAATAAAGTTAATTGAGTCTGGAATCTCACCTAATGATCTTGATCAATACGCCCAGTATGTGATCAAATTGTTAGACAGCACCAAGCAAGATTCACAATTTGAATGGCTGTTCAAACAACGTGAATCAACTTTGGTTGAAGCAGAATTTGTTAATGGCGATACCGTCATTGCCATTGATCGACTGTTTATCGATGATGATGTTTTGTGGATTATTGATTTCAAAACAGCCTCTTTGTTGGATGACGAATCAGAGTCTCAGTTTGTGCAACGACAAAAATCTGAACACACCAAGCAGTTGCTATTTTATCAAGAGGTGTTGTCAAAAATTTATCCCAATAATATTAAGTGCGCGCTGTATTGCCCCGCTGTGCAAAAAATCATAGAAATCAGCTGATTTACAAAATTTCCAAATTTTTTTGCTACGAAACAGATAAGACCTGTTTTGTAGCAATAGTTGGTTTTTTTATTTAAATTAATGCTGAATAAGTCCAGTAATCACTTGTTTTATCAGTTTTATAGTGGTCTTGTACCAATTCTGGCTTTGGTCAGGATGTGTATGACTCTCATTTTCATTATTTTCAATATTTTGATGCTATTTATAAAACTGAGGTCAACCGCTATATCGTTATCACCACGGACTTCGTATAATGAAATTTGTCCTGTCATGTTTATTTGTTAATATACTTCTATCTCCTTAAAAATAGAGTTGCATGCCAGGGCTTTTATTAATTAAATCAAAAGGAATAAGCAAATGAATAAAACAGAATTAATCGAAGCAATCGCTTCAGCAGCAGGTTTATCTAAAGCAGACGCAGGTAAAGCATTAAACGCAACTACAGATGCAATCACAGGTGCTATGGCAAAAGGTGATGGCGTACAGATTACAGGCTTTGGTAGCTTTATAACTAGAGCTAGAGCAGCACGCTCTGGTCGTAACCCACAAACGGGTGCTACGATTCAAATTAAAGCATCTACAGTGGCTGCATTTAAAGCAGGAAAGGCATTAAAAGAGGCTGTAAATAAATAGTTATTTGGTTTAAAACGGTTGTTATAAATAAAAAAAGCACCTTAATTGGTGCTTTTTTATTGCCCCAAAGCTAAGTCATAAATTTTTGGGGTAGACCACTATATTAGTATTTATGATATAGATTATATACGCACTATTAGAAAAGCTGAGGGATTTTTTGATTACAGGAGTTTCTATGATGGATACATTTTACAAAACATGGATTAGAATTCCGGGCACCGGGGGGCTACACATTTTTCTCTCGTCCATTTACACTCACTGGTGGCAGTACTACTTACACGGCTGATGCGGTTATTATCTCTACTGGCCCAAGCGCGCGTTATTTGGGTCTGGAGTCGGAAGAGGCTTTTAAAGGCAAGGGTGTTTCTGCTTGTGCAACGTGCGATGGATTCTTTTATCGCGGACAAAAAGTAGCCGTGGTAGGTGGCGGTAACACAGCCGTTGAAGAGGCGTTATTTTTATCTAACATTGCTGATCACGTTACAATTATTCATCGTAAGGATAAGTTTTCATCAGAGAAAATACTGTCTGATCAATTAATCGAGAAATCAAAAAATGGCAACATCACCATTGAGTACAATCACAACCTTGATGAGGTGTTGGGCGACAATATGGGCGTTACTGGATTGCGCTTGAAAGATAATGATGGCAACACTAAGGAGATAGATGTTCACGGCGTATTCATTGCCATTGGGCACACGCCTAATACCGGTATTTTTGAAGGACAGCTAGAAATGGAGCACGGCTACATTCAGGTGCAAAGCGGTACAAAAGGCAACGCTACACAAACCAGTGTTGAAGGTGTTTTTGCAGCGGGCGATGTGGCGGACCATATTTATCGCCAAGCCATCACCTCAGCGGGCTCTGGCTGTATGGCAGCGCTTGATGCAGAACGATTTTTAGGCGAGTAGTTTTTAAATAAGTTGTTAATTTGTCGGTATAATTCTGACTTTTATGGCCACATAGCTCAGTTGGTAGAGCAAGGGATTGAAAATCCCTGTGTCCCTAGTTCAATTCTAGGTGTGGCCACCATTTTCCTTCGTCTTTTTTATTTCTACTGCGTTATTTTCTACGTTCAATCGGTTATGTAGTTAATCTACATTCCCTTATTCTCTTAAAAAAATGCCTTGCAGAAAGAAAAAATACTTGAAAAACCTAATGTTTTCGTAAGTTTTGTCTTGATATTAATTCTAGACGTTTGATTGAGTATTAAAAAAGCGCACCAATAGGTGCGCTTTTTGTTTGGAAGTTGTAAAGATTTTACACTCCCGGCATGTAATTCATTACTAAGCCAATAATGATTAGCGTTAAAAATGCACCCGCTAGCATTGCCATTGCAACACACACCTGGGTAATGCCACATTTTGGCGAACCAATTTCTTGGCCATCGTACTTCATCATATTAATTCTCCCCTCAAGATAAAATAATAACTCTGTTGTTACGTCGGGGACAATATTAACACAATTAAAAGCTTCGGCATGACTATCAGTTATGTCTAATATTGGAGATGACACATCGTTATTTTTAATAAAAATAACGGTTTGGATAAAATAAAAGTGCTTTTACCATAAATTCATACTATATTATCATTTAATTATATAATAAACTTGACATATTAGAATTTCATGATATAATAATCACATGTCGCCACTCTCCCCCAAGAATTATTCTCTCCTCAAGAGATAAGGTGGCGACATACTCTAATTAACTAAAATAAGACAAACAGAAATGAAATTAATGATTACGATTAATACGGTTGTACTGATGCTATTATTAGTAGTAACCAGCGTATCTGCTGAGGTTGCTAAGCCTAACAGAGCGTTTAATCCAGCAACAATGTTTGATCTTTTCCCTAAAGCATCAACGCAAAAAGTAGACAGTGCTTTTCATAATTATGGAAAGAGAGGTTATGACTTTGTGGTTGATTCGCTGCCAAATATTTCGCCAAAAGCGAAAAAGCAACTTGCAAGTTTAGAGACTAATTAAAGTTTTTAATAAACAACTGATGCATTGATTGCGACACTGGTTGGCTGATTAAGAAGGTCGTTTCTTACTCGAATTTTTAACTGCTCATTACTTGGTTTTTTGCGCATTCTAGCGGTAAATTTTTTGCCTTTGTATGAGAGCTTTACTCGATAGCCTTTGAGCGAGATTTGTTTTCTTTTTTTGTAGTTAACGTTCCAGCAATTTCTTAGCATTTTCGGCGTTTTTGCTTGACAACGTTTGGTGATTTTTTCAACGTTGTAGTTCATGTAAATTGGCTCTATTGAGTCAACGGTTGCGCTGACAATAGTGGTCCTAGCAAAGGCATTGCCAGAGATTAAGAACAGGGCGCCTAAAATAACAGCGACTATTCTAGTGGAATACTTCTCTATATATTTTTGCATATTTTCCTTTAAAAAATTTACAATCTATATTATATAATTCTAATATTATGGTATAATAACACTAGAAGATCATATTCTCTCCCCCGAGATACATTTCTTGATTTTCTACTAGGTGGTCGTTTTTTTTATTCTCCTCAAGTTTAGTTAGGCGGCCACCTCCTCCTCAAGATAAATGACATTCATCAGATGACATCATAGACACTTGCAAGTACTTTGCAAGACTATCATTAAAGCATAATTTTATAATGTGCTAATGGATACTTTGATTCAGGCCTAACAAAGGGCTAGTGAAGTATTTCTGGGCTGATGTAGTCTTGCTTAGAGGGCTGTAATGTTTCTTGAATTAGCAGCGTTCCTATGCGCACAAACTCAATAATTTCATTAAGATCTTGGGCGTTTTTCTCATTATCGAGAACGTCTATCTCCAATTTGGCGATTTCACCGAAGTCTTTAATCATTTCTAGCACGTCTTCGTCGTGCGTTTGTATTTTGAACAAACCCAGTCCAACCAAGAAACCTTGGCACCATTGTATTAGTGTTTGAGCTTGTTCTCTTAATTGGCAGTCTTCGTCGGCAATGAGTAATTGAAAGTCGAGCGTTTCATCGTTTAGCTGTATGAGGGTATTGTTGTAGATTTGTGCTAGATATTCGTGTTGAGTTTTTTCATTGACGTTGTTAAGGTCAATGCTGACTAATATTTCGCCAAGCCAATCGTCAAGAGCAAGATCTGGCTTAACGCAGGCAAACCCACAAAGGATGCCGTGAGCACTTGAGACGGTGTCGTCAGTATTCAGAGAATGAAGCGTGTCTTTTAGCTCGTCGTAGTCTAGGTTGTTGTTCATGTTTAACGGCTGTCGGCTAGAATTTGCATGACTGCCATGCGCACGGCAATGCCATTGGTAACCTGTTGTAGGACGACCGATTGTTTGCCATCAGCCACTTCTGAGTCAATTTCTACGCCACGGTTGATTGGTCCAGGATGCATGACAATGGCATCGGCTTTGGCGAGCGTCAAACGTTCGGTGGTAAGGCCGTAGTTGTCAAAGTATTCTTTTTCATTGGGAATGTCCGCTTGTAGCATGCGTTCTTTTTGCAGCCTTAAAACCATAATGACGTCGCAGTCTTTTAGGCCGGCTTGAATGTCATCAAAGCAATCAACCGTAGAACAGCGTTGTGCTTCATATTGAAGCCCAGGTGGTGCGATTAAGCGGATATCAGTAGTACCTAGTGTTTTTAATGCTTGAATATCAGAGTGCGCAACTCTGGAATGGACAATGTCGCCCACAATAGCAACCGAAAGGTTTTTAAAATGTTTTTTGTGCTGTCGAATGGTTAGCATGTCCAACAATGCTTGAGTTGGATGTGCGTTAATGCCGTCACCTGCATTAAGAATGGCAACGTCTTGCATGTTTTTAGCAACGTGATGAGGCAATCCGTTTTGTTTATGGCGTATTACAAACATGTCAATCTGCATGGCTTTAAGGGTGTGCATGGTATCAAGCAAGGCCTCGTTCTTTTTAATGGCCGAGTTATCGAGATCAACGTTAATAACGTTCGCACTGTTGCGCATGGCAGCAATTTCAAAAGTATTCCGTGTACGAGTGGATGGTTCAAAGAATAAATTAGCAACCGACATATCATCCAATGCTTTGGATTTTTTAAGATTGCCAGATGAATCGATTAGATCATCGGCTTTATCAAGAATGTGGGTTAAATGTTTTTTGGATAGGTCTTCAAGGCCTAATAGGTGAATTAGCTTGCCAGAGGCATTTAGCTGAGCGCTGTTGCTAATTGAATCTTTCATTTAACCAAGTTTGCAATATTAATTGTGCTGAGCGTTTATCAACATCTGAGCGCTCGGCATTAGGATGATAATGATTATATTTTAGTTGGTTTTTGGCCTCGTTTGAGGATAAATATTCATCAATCAACTCGGTTTTGATTTGATAGCGTTTTTCAAGTTTTCTGGCAAATGATTTTGCAATGAATGTCATTTCTTGTTCACTACCGTCCTTGTTAAACGGTAAACCCACTATAAACAAATCAACGCTATGAGCGCTTATGATTTGGTCGAACCCTTCCCAATTACTTGAACCATCTTTGTGATTTTTAACCACATCAATGCCAGTGGCCTGGCTAGTAAGGCTATTGGCAATGGCCACACCGGTACGTTTAGTGCCAACGTCAAAACCAAGGTAGGTTTGAATCATTGCAGCTGTTGAAACAGTTGATAGCCTACGTAACCATCAATGGGGAGATTGTTGGCACGTTGATAGTCGCGAGTGGCGTTGCGTGTTTTCGGGCCTGAAATACCATCTGGCTCACCAGTGTCAAAGCCGAGTTGATTGAGCATGGTTTGGATGTGAGTGATATCATCTCTGCTGAGTGAAGGCTCTTTAATGGGTGTGGCAAATAGTTGAGGTGTGCCAGCAAGTCGATCGGACAAGTGACCTACGGACAGGGCGTATAGAATGGAGCGGTTCCAGTTGAGGATGGCACGGAAGTTTCGATACGCCAAGAATGCCGGGCCACTATAACCCATGGGTAGCATCAGGGAGGCTCGCATGTCTGAGGTTGGCAAGTCTTTGTCATCAGCAGTGCGCACACCTAATGCTTGCCATTCATTGACGGTTTTTTTGGTATTTAAATTGGCCAATTGATGATCAAAGTGTTTTGGAATTTTTACTTCTCTGCCCCAGCGCTCACCACGATGCCAACCGATTTTTTGTAAAAAATTGGCCGCACTGGCAGGGAGGGGCTTGTTCGTTATCCCACAAAGGGGGGTTTTCCATCGTCATCGGCATCAATGCCGTAGGCAGCAACGTTAGTGGGCATGAACTGAACATTGCCCATTGCACCTGCCCATGAACCTTCAGCATTCATTGGGATTTTTCCTGCATCGATGAGTTTTAACAATGCCAGTAATTGCTCGGTAAAGAAAGTCGAACGACGTTGATCAAAACTTAAGGTGGCGAGTGAGCGTAATAGGTTTAAATTGCCTGTATTAGTGCCATAGTTAGTCTCTAAACCCCAAAAGGCAACAATTACGTGTGGTGGTACACCGTATTTTTTGTAATTTTTCTGAAAGGTTTGCTGATGTTGTGCGAGCTTTTCAGTGCCTTTATCGAGTCGATATTTGCTTACTCTAGAGTCTAAATAACGCCAAAAATTTTGACTGAATTCAGCTTGTGTGCGATCAAATTTAATGACTTTTGGATTAGGTACTAATCCTTTAAAGGCTTGGTTAATCGTTGCTTTTGAAACACCTTGATCGACGGCTTGGGTACGAATATTACTTAAGAAAATTTTCAAAGGCTGTGCGCAGGGGGTATCATTCTGCATATGCGGAATGTTGTTAATAACAAGCAAAAAATAAGGCCGTAAACATGGTCAAAATTAATATAGGGGAGACCTTTGCCTTGAACATGAATAATCATCCAAAACACCCCCTATTTTATCCAAGGGTCTCATAAATGCTTAGAGGCTTTATTAAAATTTTATCCTTTTTACTTCTGAGCCCCTTGCGGGGTGATGAACCCAGCCCAAAATATAAACGGGCAAAACAATGGGTACTACTTACACAGGTAAGACTGGAGGAAATGGGGTTTCAAAGTCCGAGATGAAGCCATGGGTTGAACCAAGTTAAACCAAAAATTTCCAACCGGGGGTCCAAACCTCTGAATGTCTCTTTATTAAAACAAAAAACCCCACTCGCACCACGTGGATATAAGGTGGCTCCATGAGCCAATGGAAACCGAAGAATTTGGCCGTATTGCAGCGCAAATTTTTAAACAAGTGATTATTCAAAAAGTTCGTGAAGCTGAAAGAGAAGTGATTGTGGATGACTACACTAAACGCGTGGGCGAAGTGATTATCGTCACGGTTAAGCGTGTTGACAGAGGTAACGTGTACGTTGATATGGGTGGCGTTGACGGCATGATTTCTAAATTTGACTTAATTCCTAATGAGTCGACGCGCAAAAATGACCGTCTAAGGGCTTATATTAAAGATGTTAAATCCACACCACGTGGTGCGCAGATTTTCCTATCACGCACGGCACCTGAGATGATGATTCAACTTTTTGAGATGGAAGTGCCTGAGATTTCTGAAGGTGTAATTGAGATTATGGGCGGTGCTAGAGACCCTGGTTTGCGTTCAAAATTAGCCGTTAAATCCAAAGACAAGCGTTTAGATCCAATTGGCTCTTGTATTGGTATGCGTGGTTCACGTGTGCAAGCGGTATCGAACGAGCTTAACGGCGAGCGTGTCGATATTATTTTGTGGGACGAAGATCCTGCACAATTTGTGATTAACGCCATGGCACCTGCTGAGGTTAGCTCAATTGTGGTGGATGAAGATAAAAATTCAATGGACATTGCTGTTGAAGACGACCAACTGGCTTTGGCGATTGGACGTGGCGGTCAAAACATTAAATTGGCCTCACGTTTAACCGGATGGAAGCTTAATGTAATGTCAATCAATGAATCGGAAGACAAACAAGCTGAAGAAAACCAAAAGGTAAGTGGTAAATTAGCCGAGCAACTGGGTGTTGATTCTGAGGTAGCCGGCGTGTTAATCGAAGAAGGATTTGGCAGTATTGATGAGGTAGCGGATGCGGATGCGGATGCACTGGAAAGCATTGAAGAGTTTGATGTGTCAATGGTTGAAGAACTGCAAGAGCGTGCGTCTGACGCACAATTGGTCCAGGCTTTAGGTGATGCTGAATCCTCTGAAGTATTAATGGGCGTTGAAGGTATGGATGAAGACTTAGTGCAAGCGCTAATTGAGGCTGAAATTGCCACGGTGGATGATTTAGCAGAATTATCAATCGACGAATTGTTAGATATTCAAGAGATGGACAAAGAAAAAGCGTCAAGCATGATTATGACCGCAAGAGAAAATGAAGGATGGTTTGATTAATCTACACAGTTTTAAAACATAGATTATTGAAAAAACACAACAAAGGCAAGCATTATGGCACATACGGTAGAAACGTTATCTAAATTACTGAAAAAAACTCCCCAAGAGGTTGTTGCAATTTTAGCGAATGCTGGAATTGACGGCAAAAGTGCAGATTCTGAAATCTCTGGAGAAGAGCGAAAAATTTTAATGGGTAGCTTGTCAAAGCGCTCAAGCTCTAAATCAGGCATGTCGGTGTCTCGCAGAGAGCCTTCCAAGTCCAGCCCTAATGCTGGCGGTATTAAGGTTCAAGTCAAGAAAAAACGTGTTAAAAAATCAACACCTCAATCAAACGATCCAACCAGTAATGAAGCTGCGCTTAAAGCACAAGAAGCTTTAGATGCTGGACGCAATGCAGATGAAAAATTACTGGCACAAGATGCCAAGCGCCAATATATGGTTCGTCTGCAAAAAGAACAGGAGGACGCACGAAAGGTACAGAAAGAAACTGCTGACAAGCCTTCAGAATAAGCCCCTAAGGCAGAAACTAAGGACGATAAAAGCCAAAGCGTTTGCGTAATGCGCCAGGCGGTAATCAACGACGACAACTGCACGTTGCACATAAGTAGATGTGCCAATCATTGTTGCTATTAATAAGATCGACAGAGAAGGCGCTGACATCGACAAAATTAAGCAAGTGCTTTCAACACACGATGTCATATCAGAGGATTGGGGTGGTGATGTGATGATGGTGGGCGTGTCCGCACACACTGGTGAAGGTATTGATGCTTTATTGGAAGCAATTATATTAACTGCTGAAGTGTTGGAATTCTCAGCGGTGGCCAAAGGCCCAGCACACGGTACAGTACTAGAAGCGCGCCTTGAAAAAGGCCGTGGCAAGGTAACAACCATCTTAGTGCAATCAGGCACTCTGAAAAAAGGTGATATCATGATTGCTGGCTTGGAATATGGCAAGGTTAAGCAAATTGTTAACGACCAAGGAAAAGTATTAAAAGAAGCAGGACCATCGATGCCAGTAGAGGTACTAGGTCTTTCAGGCATACCAGATTCAGGTGATGAAGTATTAGTTGTTGAGAGTGAGCGTAAAGCGCGTGAAGTAGCTAGCTTTAGAAAAACACGTGATCGTGAAGCTGAATTACAAAAACAACAAGCATCGAAGATGGAAAACTTCTTACAGAAAATGGAAGAGGGCGATGTTTCTACGGTTAACGTATTGTTGAAATCAGATGTGAGGGGATCTGCTCAAGCATTGGTCGAAGCCTTAGAAGAATTATCCACCGATGAAGTGCGCGTTAAAGTGGTTTCAAGTGGTGTGGGCGGTATTAACAATACAGACATTACTCTGGCAGCAACTTCAGAAGCCTTGGTGCTTGGCTTTAATGTGCGTGCCGATGCTCTTGCTCTTAAGACGGCTGATAATGAAGGCGTACGTATTGAATACTACTCCATTATCTATAACTTAATTGATGATGTGAAAGCCATCATGAGTGGCTTATTAAGTCCTGCATTGAGTGAAAACATCATCGGTATTGCTAATGTGAAAGATGTCTTTAAATCACAGAAGTTAGGCGACATTGCTGGTTGTATGGTTGAAGAAGGTGTGGTTAGAAAAGACAGTCCAATTCGAGTGTTACGTGACAGCGTGGTTATTTATGAAGGCGAACTAGAATCTCTAAGACGCTTTAAAGACGACGTGAAGGAAGTTAAGTCTGGTACTGAATGTGGTATTGGTGTAGCGGATTATAACGACGTTCAGCCGGGTGATCAGATTGAGGTGTTCGAGCGTATTGAAACTGCACGTACACTTTAAGGGAAAATGCAAGAACAACCCTCTTATAGAGTTGAAAGAATTAATGAGCTGATTCGTCGTGAATTGGTTACACTGCTAAAGAATGAAACTAAAGATCCAAGACTCCAGTCGGTAAATGTGACTGATGTTTTGGCCAGTCGTGATCTTAGTAGTGCCAAGGTATTTTATACTGTGGCAGAATCAGAACAAATAATTGTTGAGCCACTACTGATTAAAGCCAGTGGTTTTTTTCGTTCTCGTTTATCAAAAGTGTTAGATTTACGCCATACACCAGCCCTTAGATTCATCTTTGATCCCGCACCAAATACCGGTGCTAGAATTGAAGATTTATTGTCTAAACTGTAGACACTAGCCATGTCACGGCGCAATCCAAAAGGCAGAGACATTAGTGGCATTGTCTTACTTGATAAGGACACTGGTCTAAGTTCGAACGCCGCCCTACAAAAAGTTAAGCGATTATTCTTTGCTAAGAAAGCAGGCCATACTGGCGCGCTAGATCCGTTGGCCAGCGGTATACTGCCAATTTGCTTGGGGCAGGCAACCAAGGTTGCAGGTTTTTTGTTAGACGATGATAAGCGTTATTTTGTGCGCGGTAAATTGGGCGAGACCAGCGATACACTCGATTGCGAAGGCGAGATCATTCAAACACAGCCGTTTGAGCATTTGAGTGAGGCCGAGGTTATTGAGGCGACCATGAGCTTTAAGGGCGATATCTTGCAAGTGCCACCGATGTATTCAGCACTAAAAAAAGACGGTCAACCCTTATATAAACTCGCTAGACAAGGTATTGAGATTGAGCGCAAAGCACGTCCTGTTAGTATCCATGAAATTAATTTTATCAGTTATGAAAATGGCATTTTAACCTTGGACGTATCATGTTCAAAAGGCACTTACATTCGTTCATTAATACAAGATATTGGTGACAAACTTGGGTTGTGGTGCACATGTTGTTGAGCTTAGGCGTACCGGTTTTGCACACATCGATGTATCACAAACCATCAAGTTTTCAGATTTGGAAAATTTAGCGACTGATGATTATCAGAGATTGGATGAGATCATTCTTCCAAGTGATCAAATGTTGCCCAATATTTCAAGATATTACGTTGGACAATGAACAAGCCATCGACATTAAATACGGGCGCACCATTCAATGTAACAGGCAAGGCCTGGTAACATAAAGTTAAATTATTTGATCAGAATCAGAATTTTTTAGGCATTGGCGAATTATCCCACGATGGTGCCTGAGGGGGCCAAACGCTTATTTGTTTAATCTATAATTTGACGCATGAATCCTGGTAATGATAAGATAAAGGCCTTATTCGGTTATGGTCTTGACAACAACTTACTGCGTCACATCATGGGTGACAGCAGTTTGCGTGACAGTGTTTACAATCGTGAGCGTACGCTTAATTTGGTGGATGAGAACATTGACGATCTGCTCGAGGTTATTCTATTTTTACTGCTGTCTACCGGTGTTTATCGAATTGTTATCGGGCTTAATAATGGCGAGATTAAAACTTCGTCGGTGTTTGATCCGTTTAATGTCGAAGTGCATTTGGCTGAAGACTTGTTGGTGCCTGATTACGTGTTTAATCATTTTGGTATGATTGCACTGGATGAAAAAGAAGCATTGATTAAGCGTTATTACCATATGCTTGAGCATGATCATGTATTTGAATATTTGTCGGAAGAATGGCAAGAGGCATTTCATGCGCGTAATGAAGTTATGAAGCAACTCACGGATGAAGGTGAGTTGCGTTATATTATTGAGCACATTCCTGCACTGCGTAATTTGGAAGGTTATTACTTGCGTTCGGCAGTGATTAATTTATTTAACTCAACGATTTCAATGTCATTTAACTGTGATGGTACACAGATTATGTCGCATAAAAAATTTAGAGAATTTATCGAAGAATACGTATGAAGATATTAGTAATAGGAAGTGGCGGACGCGAGCACGCTTTGGCTTGGCAATGTGCAAAGTTTGATAGTGTTAAAGAAGTATTTGTGGCACCGGGCAATGCTGGCACTCAGTTAGAAAACAAACTTACTAACATTGATATCGGCTCAGAGGATATTGGTGGGCTTATTAATTTCGCCAAAGATAATAATGTTGAACTCACTATCGTTGGCCCAGAAGCGCCCTTGGTACTTGGCGTGGTTGATCAATTTCAAGCTGAGGGTTTGGCTATTTTTGGCCCAACGGGGCGCGCTTCACAACTCGAAGGCTCTAAAGCTTTTTGTAAAGATTTTCTTGATCGAAACAACATTCCAACTGCCTATTACGATGTCTTTACCGAAGTAGCACCGGCCGTAAAATACGTGCAAGAAAAAGGAACACCGATTGTGATTAAAGCCGATGGATTGGCTGCAGGCAAGGGTGTGATTATTGCCAATACTGAGGCTGAGGCAGTTGATGCTATTAATGATATGCTTGAAGGAAATCGTTTTGGTGAGGCAGGATCGCGCGTGGTGGTTGAGGAATTTTTGGTCGGTGAAGAAGCGAGCTTTATTGTCATGGTAGATGGCAAAAACATCCTGCCAATGGCAACTTCTCAAGACCATAAAGCCCGTGATAACGGAGACAAAGGCCCAAACACGGGCGGTATGGGTGCGTATTCCCCAGCACCGATTGTAACTGATGAGATTTTTCAATTAGTCATGGACACAGTGATTCGTCCAACCGTTGATGGTATGGCAAGTGAAGGCAATGCTTACACGGGTTTTCTTTACGCAGGGTTGATGATCGATGAGAGTGGAAACTCCAAAGTATTGGAATACAACTGCCGATTTGGCGACCCTGAAACCCAGCCAATTATGATGCGTCTAAAGTCTAACTTAGCAGATTTATGTTTATTGTCTACGCAAGGTAGGCTTGATGAAGCAAGTATCGAATGGGATGAGCGTTCTGCTATGGGCGTGGTGCTTGCGGCAAATGGCTACCCTGATACTTATGCTTCAGGTGAAGCGATTGGTTTACCGGCAGACAGTAACGATGCCAAGGTTTTCCATGCCGGTACAAAGATGAATAACGACACTGTTGTGAGTAGCGGTGGCCGAGTGCTTTGTGCAACGGCGCTTGGGGCAAGCACAAAAGAGGCACAAACCAATGCCTATGCTCTACTCAAAAAGATTGATTGGCCGAGTGCATACTACCGTACCGACATCGGATTTAAAGCGATTAAGTGATCACGGTCGGGGTTGACGAGGCAGGTCGAGGACCTTTAGTGGGCTCGGTGATTGCCGGTGCGGTAATTTTGCCCAATGATTTTAATTTGCCAGAGCTAACCGATTCTAAAAAACTCAGCGAGAAAAAACGCGAAATTCTGTACACCCTAATCACACAACAATGTCAGTGGGCGGTGGGAGAGGCCAATACTCAGGAAGTTGATGAGATTAATATTCTACAAGCAACCATGTTGGCAATGCGTCGTGCTGTCGAAAATTTAAACTCCCAATACGATCAAGTTTTGGTTGACGGTAACCGCTGTCCTAAATTAAAAAATTGCACAGCAATCATAAAAGGAGATCTTACTGAGCCTGTGATATCAGCTGCATCAATTATTGCTAAAGTAACGCGTGATCGGCAAATGATTTTATTGGATGCACAGTATCCAGAATACGGCTTTGCACAACACAAAGGTTATGGCACCAGGGTGCACTTACAAGCATTGGAAAAATTTGGTGCCATCAAGGGGCAGCACCGTTATTCATTTGCTCCGGTTAGAAAGTTGTACCAGTAGTACCATCAAGCTCTTTGATTTGACGCTTGAGTTCTGCCTTTTTGTCAGCAATTTCAGCTTGTTGTTTTTTGCGCTCAATTTCTTTTTGCGCCGCTATCTCTTTTTGTCGATCTTGCTCAATTTCAGCAGCAGGCCTAGTTTTTAAATAATCAAACAACTTAACCACTTTACGAGCACCTTTTGCCTTAGAAGCGATTTTTGCAGCTTTATCGGCTTCGCGTTTAGTCACAGCGCCCATCAGATAAATAGTTTGAGCTTCAGTCATGACCCTAACGTGTATTGGATGAAAGACTTCCTGATCGTGGAATAATGCTTCAACTTGAAGGGTGATGGCGGAATCTTTTGCACGACTGAGTAAACCACTGTTGGGCCCAACTTTGATCTCGTTAAAAACTTGCTTAATTTGCGGTGCTTGAAGTTGTGCTTGTTTACTGATATAGGTGCGCATCTCATTAGTAGACGCTTCGCCGGCAATGAGCACCATTTTGTCGTAAATTAAAAAGTTAAGGTGCGCATCTTCAGTTTTTGCATCGTCCATTGACCAAGCGACAAGCTTGAAGTACAAGGTCTTGTCATCCAAAATGGTTCCAGCACTGCGACGATCATTACTGACTGAGACAACTGAGTTGACGGTCGATGCGCCTTGAATGACCGGCAAGCAGCCCGTTAACAATAAAGAGTTGGCCATTAAGAGCGTGGAAAGAATGATTTTTTTCATGATTTATTACGCCCCGAAAGCGTCTTTTATCCAATTGATTTTAGGATATTTTAAATCAGATTCAACACCAACAACATCAAACCGACAGATAAATTCTTGATATTTAGAATGTTGTTGCAAGTAATACTGTGCGGTGCGAACAAGTTTGGCTTGTTTGTTTTGGTCAACCGTATCAGCGGCTGATCCAAAATACGTATTCTGTCGATAACGAACTTCAACAAAAACTAACGTTTGCTCAGATTTATCAAGCATAATAATGTCTATTTCACCCATTTTGGTTAAATAGTTTTGTTCGATTAGTTCTAAGCCATGCGTAGATAAATATTCCAGCGCAATGTCTTCTGCTTGATTACCAACTTTTCTTTTGAAACTAAACATTAATTATGTCATTGTATATTGTTGCAACACCAATTGGAAATTTAGATGATATTACCTTTAGGGCGATTGAAACACTAAAAACCGTTGATGTGATTTTGGCGGAAGACACCCGTCATTCTAAAAGATTACTAAGCCATTACGACATCGCCACACCGATGCGTGCATTCCATGAGCATAACGAAACGCAAAAATCAGCTGAAGTGATTGATGAATTGCTTGGTGGTAAAAACATAGCACTGATTAGCGATGCCGGCACACCTCTGATTAGCGATCCAGGATATGTGTTGGTGAGTGAGGCAAAAAAAACAGGTATTAACGTGGTTCCAATTCCTGGGCCAAGTGCGATGATCAGCGCCATGAGTGTATCCGGTGTTGCCAGTGATCGATTTGGATTTTTTGGTTTTTTACCCAGTAAACAATCAGCGCGACTTAAAGCTATTCAAGCCATTGCTCACATTGACCAAACGGCTATTTTTTACGAATCACCCAAGCGTATTTTAGCTTGTGCGCAAGACTTGCAATCTGTCCTAGGTGATGAGCGCATTGTGTGTTTTGCTAAAGAACTAACCAAATCTTTTGAAACTATTAAAACTAATGCCTTGCCAGTATTGATTGATTACTTGCAAGCGGACGACGCACACCAAAAAGGTGAGTTTGTAATTTTGATTTCAGCCATTGATAAAAACAATAAAGTCTTAGGTGAAGAACAGCTGGATAAAATATTGCCAATTTTACTCACAGAGATGGGAGCCTCAAAAGCCGCAAAATTAGCCGCAAAAATAACCGGCATTGATAAGAAATACTGCTATCAAAGGACGATTGAACTATGAGTTTTTATACTAAACATATTTTCTTTTGTAACAATGTTCGCAAGGACGGCAAAGCTTGTTGCTCGCAACTTGGCGCTAAGCAAATGTATCGTCATGCTAAAGATAAATGCCGTGACGAGGGAATGCTAGGCGAAGGCAAAATTGGTATTAGCGAGTCGCGCTGTTTAGGCCGATGTGAGCATGGCCCAGTAGCTGTGGTGTATCCTGATAATGTTTGGTATCAGTACATCGATGAAGACGATGTTGATGAAATCATTGCCGAACATTTAATCGGCGGTAACGCAGTTAAACGATTACAAATTAAGTAGTTTTTGCGCTAAATCTTGCGCTTTTTGCTCCATTTCAAAAATTTGGGAATTATTTTCAAGTATATCGGTGGGCAATTTTTTACTCAAAGCTAAGCGCTGCTTTCGACTTGCTTGTGCTGAAATCATGGTTTTGGCAAGTTTTTCATCGATATTTTCACGTTTTAACAGTCTTTTTAGCTGATTTTTGTTCATCGCAATCCACCACATTCGCTCCGGGGTATCCGGGGGGATCCCACCTTTTTCAGTGGTGCTCAAAACTTGGGGCCCAATGCAAGGTGGCAACAATTGGTTAAACAATACTGATTTTGGTACAAACTTTAACACTAAGAACACTTCGGGTGCTAACGCTTCTGGCGCAGCAGACGGTTCTGCTTCTGGTTCAGGTGATGCTAACGCTTCAGGTAAGGCTGATGCTTACGCTAAAGGCGCAGCTGATGGTTACGCTAAAGGTCAAGCTGATGCGTACTCTAAAGGCTATGCAGACGGTAAGTCTACTGGCACAGCGAGCGGTGCACAGTAAGCTTTAAGTTTTCGCTGATTAAGCAGTTAGTTAATCAGCGAAGTTCTTAATAAAAAAGCTACCCTTGGGTAGCTTTTTTTTGCATTAAAATTTATTTCGAACACGGTTGTGTCTTGTTGAGTTTGGGTGTATATTAATAACATCAATTAAGATAATAACGAATGGAGAACAACATGAAAACATTAGTAAAAACATTGGCAATTGCTACGGTAGTAGTGAGCGCATCCGCATCCGCATTTTTTCACAATGACGGCTACAACAATAACAATTGGGGTCCGTTTGACGGTGGCTCTAACATGGGACCATTCTCAGGCGGTAACAACATGGGCCCATTCTCAGGTGGCAACAATTGGGGCCCTTTCTCAGGTGGTTCTAATGCAGGTCCGTTTGACGGCGGCTCTAATTTTGGTCCTTTTAACGGCATGACTAACTGGGGTCCTTTTAAAGGCGCTAATAATTGGATGAACGATACGGATTTTGGTCTTAAATTTAATACCAAAAACACAACCGATACTTCGGCTTCTGGTCAAGCCGATGGATCTGCTTCTGGCAAAGCTGATGGTTATGCCAAAGGTCAAGCGGACGCATACGCCAAAGGACAAGCTGACGCTTATGCTAGAGGCAAAGCAGATGCATACTCTAAAGGTTATGCAGATGGTAGAGGCTCTGGTTTGATGAATAACGGTGGTTATTACAACCCTGTTCCCGTTAGATAATTAACCAAAGTATAAACATGGTTTAAAAAAGCACTTTAACGAGTGCTTTTTACAATGAGTTTAATTAATTTAATTAATACAAGGAGTTGTTAGATGCAATGTAATATTGGTGAATTGGATAAAAAAATACGCTTAACCGTTGGTTTTATTATTATCGCAGCAGGGTTTCAGCTTGGATCAATGTGGGGTGCAATAGGGTTTATTCCAATTTTGTCCGCATTATTGGGTTATTGTCCTGCTTATGCGATCTTTGGTACAACTACGTGCAAAGAAGATTGTAGCAGTTGTACAAAGTAGATTTTTTAAAAATATCTCTCTCTTTTCTTCGTATAAAAGTAGGTCTAGGTAAACTCGGTTGCGTTATATTCAGGCCTATAAAAATGGAAAACTCTGATTTTATTCCATGTCGTTGGGATGTAAACACAACGCTAACTGAATGTCCAGACAAGAAAATGACTGATTAATGCCTTAGCTTGATACTAATAGGCACATCGCCCGCGTTTTTAAAAGTAAGCACAAGATCAACAATTTTAAGATTGTTGATGGGCTTATTGAGACCCATAAACATAATATGATAGGACATAGGTTTTAGTACTAATGTCTGTCCAGGCGCAAATACTTTGTTAGACCGATGGACCATTTTTGCAAAACCATCTACAACCTGTGTTTCATGAAGTTGCGTCTTTTTAGCAATAGAGCTTGATATGCTTAATAATACGTCTTCTGCACCTGAAAGGTTGGTAATTTCCCCGTATGCAGCACCAGATTTAGCATTTTTTGCACTTTGCTTCATTCTGAAATTTTCAGTTTTAATTGGATTTTTTAGTAGTGACAATATACGGGTAATGAATTCTTTTTTTGGTGTACCAGTATAGCTAATATTACGAGTTTCACCATCTTGGTCGAGTAAATACAAAGTAACACTGTGACTATATAAACGCACTTTATCTTCAGTTTTATCCGAAGTTTTTTTATGTATCACTCTACGAACATTTTCAACATCAATATTATCGCCAATTTGTGTATAACGTGCCTTGAACAATTGAACTATGTTGTCAATTTGTTCTCTTGTTCCAGTAATGCCAAGAAAATTCTGGTTAAAATATGAAACAAACTCTTTCAAGTGTTTTGGTGTGTCGTATTCTGGATCAACAGTGACAAACATAATTTGTAGTTTTTCCTGGGCAAATTTTGGCAATTGCTCATACAGTTGTTTTAAATATCCTAGGGTGAAAGGACACACGTCAGCACAGTTGGTGTACCCAAATCCCAGTATAACGATTTTGCCTTTATAATCATCGAGCTGCATTGGTTTGTTGTGCATGTCCACTGCAGAAAAATTACCACCAACGCCGCTCAGAACAGAAAGGCCATTGTTACTATTTGCTAAGTTAGCCACACTAAATCCCAGTAACAAGCCCAGTATTATTTTTTTTAACATAGTATTTTCTCCCAAGGAGCAATGTCCGGCAATAGATGCTGCTCATTAACATCAATTATTTTATAAATGCCTCGATCGATTTTTTTAATCTCAATAATTTGCTTAATTTTTGCAATACTCCATTTATTATTGGCGGAAACGCCTTTCCAGTCAATAATCAAAGAAAGTTGAATTGTATTATTGGAAGTGTTGACGGCCTTAATACTGCGTAATAAGTGAGCACCCTTACCCATCCAGGCTGTGCGTTTTTTTAAGGTTTCGTGCACAGTTCCAGAGTAATTACGCGCACCAATAACAAGTTGATAATTGGCAGAATTGTCATCAAATAAATCAGAATGAGGCGTGTTATATCCATCTAGCAATAAAAGCCATGAATAAGCAAATTGTCGATTTAGATAATGGAGAGCATCAAATTCAGAGCCAATAATTCTTGAATTGAGCGCTTGTTGTAATTGAACAATTTGAACCAGTGGGTTATCTTTGTTGAGGTTGAAAATAAATGCTTCTTGAATTTGTTGGGTTTTGATTGTATGGTTTTCTAAATAGTTCAATTGAATGGTTACTGTAAACTCAGTTTGAATTTGTTGTTTTGGCTGGCTCGGGATGCCTTTAAGTTTTGCGTCAATAATCTGGATATTTTTAATATTTTTTGGATAATTGCCTAAGTGTGTGGACTGATTTTTGAGTAAATTTGCATAATGTCCCATGACTATAGTTGCTACTTGATTAAGCGTTTGAGCGTAATGTTTAGCTTGTTGGGATTTTTTTTGAATCGGATTGTATTCTACAAGAGCATTAACGCTTGTAGAATACAACCCAAGCAAGCACAATACTAAATACAAGCATTTTAGTGTATTTATATTTTGACTTGCTTTGGGTTGCATAATAGTCTTAATGTGGCGCTTCTATCTGCTCCATTAAGTCATTATTCCACTCACCCTCAACTGAGACGTGTGCAGCAGCACCAAGCATAATTGCTTCAATCAAGTTGTGATTCACGTAAGCGTAAAGTCCCGGCTGTTTGAAGGTATACATCATTGCAACCGCTTCACCAGCAAATACAGGCCATGTTTCACGATTGGTCATTGGTACATCGTTGAATGAGCCTCCGTGCTCAAAATAAATCAGCATGTCCACCAATTAAGTGCACGCGAGAATCACGATTAGCTTGTGAATGAATAAATAAAACGGGTATCACCCCACGTTGGCTTTTCATGGCATTATCGCCTGTTAATGAACCAACTTTTACCGGTTAAAAGTTAAATTGACTTTGGAAATTAAACCACCGCCATAACTTTTCCATAGTATTCGCCCCCTTGGGAACCTACCGGGGGGAATTCATAAGGGTTTGAAACTTTTCCATTGGGGCCCCTTTTCATAAAAAAACCAAGTCCTGTGTTCCCCCAGTGGAGAAACCTTTTTATCGTAAAGAAATTGGCATTGCCCTTTTTTTTTTCCTTTAGAGGCCCGTCCGAAGGAAAAATCCTATAATTTTTCGCCCCTTCTCTGCTCGCCCCCCCCTCGCGGAAAAGGAAAATATTTTGTCCCCCCAGGGGCCCACATGGGTTGAAAAAAAAAGAAACTCGGGCTAAATCACCCATTTGGTTTGTACCCACAACGCTACCGCCATCGCTAGCAATGTCTTGTGTGCGGTAGCCTTGATCAAGCACTGTGTTAACTGCATTGTCAATTTTATCAGCCAATGCCACTTGGTTAAGCGAGTAGCGCAACATCATTGAAACTGACAAAATCGTTGCTAATGGATTGGCCAGATCTTGCCCAGCAATATCAGGTGCAGAGCCGTGAATTGGCTCATACATACCAAAGCCATCTTTATTCAGTGAAGCTGAAGGCAACATGCCAATAGAGCCAGTGAGCATCGCGGCACAATCTGAGAGTACATCGCCAAATAAGTTTGAAGTCACCATCACGTCAAATTGCTTTGGCGCTTTGACTAATTGCATGGCTGCATTGTCCACATACATGTGAGAAAGTTCAACATCTGGGTAGTCTTTAGCCACCTCGATCATTACTTCGCGCCATAATTCACACACTTCTAATACATTGGCTTTGTCCACCGAACAAACGCGTTTGTCGCGTTTTTGTGCAATTTTGAAAGCTGAATGGCCAATACGACGAATTTCTGATTCTGAGTAAGTCGCACTGTTAAAGCCGAAACGCTCACCATTGCGTATTTCAATACCGCGAGGCTGACCAAAGTAAATGCCAGAAACCAATTCACGAACAATCATCAAATCCAAACCAGAAACAATCTCTTCTTTGAGAGTTGAAGCACTTGCTAATTGCGGATATAAAATGGCAGGACGAAGGTTTGAGAATAAATCCATCTCAGCACGCAAACCCAATAGACCACGCTCAGGGCGAAGATCGCGCTCTAAAGCTTCCCACTGGTATCCGCCAACAGCGCCAAGCAAGATAGAGTCGCACTCACGCGCTGCATCCAAAGTTGCTTGAGGAAGGGGTGAACCAGTTTCATCATAAGCCGTACCGCCGACCAAGCCGTGAACCAACTCCATGCCGAGATTTTCATTTTCATTAAGATGGTCGATAACTTTAAGTGCTTGAGCAACAATCTCTTGACCGATGCCATCGCCTGGCAGTATTAATACTTTTGACATTCAACTTCCTGTATATAACTCTTAAAGCGGTTATTTTACTAGATTTCCACCATTTCAAACTGATCCTTAGTCGCACCACAATCAGGGCATACCCAATCTTCGGGGATATCTTCCCATTTTGTTTTTGGCTCAATGCCGTCTTTTGGCGAGCCTAAATATTCGTCATAAACCCAGTCACAAACGATACATCTTAATTTTTTAAATTTCATTGTTATTCCTCGCATAAAAAAAGGGGAGCAATAAAAACTCCCCTTTTTTTGTTTTAACTTTTATTTAAAGCTCATCAGCGTGCTTTGACAAATAATCAGCCACACCTTCTGGTGTATCTTTCATGCCTTCGTCGCCTTTGTTCCAACCGGCAGGGCAAACTTCGCCATGCGCTGTATGGAAATCAAGTGCATCAACCATGCGTAACATTTCATCAACATTACGACCTAATGGAAGGTCGTTCACCACCTGATGGCGCACATCAAAGTTTTCGTCAATTAAGAATGATGCACGAAGTGCAACGCCATCTGGATGCACAATACCATAAGCTTCCATAATTTCATGATTCATGTCAGCCACTAATGGAAAATCAATGTCACCAATACCGCCATCATTAACTGCTGTGTTTCTCCAGCCATTATGAGTAAATTTTGAATCTACTGAAATACCTACCAACTCAACGCCTTTCTCAGAAAATTGAGCAACCCTGTGGTGGTGCGCTAGAATCTCTGAAGGACAAACAAAAGTAAGTGGGTTCCCCGGTACCAAGTAGGGGTACCGGGGACCCACTTCATTAAGATGGTCGATAACTTTAAGCGCTTGAGCAACAATCTCTTGACCGATGCCATCGCCTGGCAGTATTAATACTTTTGACATTTAACTTCCTGTGTGTAACTCTTAAAGCGGTTATTTTACTAGATTTCCACCATTTCGAATTGATCCTTAGTTGCACCACAATCAGGGCACACCCAATCCTCAGGCACGTCTTCCCATTTAGTCATCGGCTCAATACCCTCATTGGGTGCGCCTAAATATTCGTCATAAGCCCAGTCACAAACAATACATCTGTATTTTTTAAATTTCATTATTAGTCCTTACATAAAAAAGGGGAGTTTTTAACACTCCCCTTCATTAAGAAAATCTTACTTAAAGCTCATCAGAATGCTTTGATAAATAATCAGCCAC
>FUWD012818046.1_pt1 | contig 48909 bp, 41 predicted proteins | sample 1063281 | NCBI WGS metagenome assembly FUWD01 (sample SAMEA79048168, study PRJEB19326) | metagenome | biome: marine | reverse complement strand
ATCCGACATCGGAAGGATGTTAGACTTTGCTCGGTCGTTTCGCAGCTCGCCCTTCATCGTATCGTAGACTTTCTTTGAGTTTCGGGCGTCCATCATGTCGATGAAGTCGACCACAATGATGCCGCCGATGTCGCGGAGGCGGAGCTGGCGGACCACCTCGCGGGCAGCCTCCATGTTTGTGCGCAGCGAGTTCTCCTCCTGCTCCCGTTTGGCGGCGTAGCGGCCACTGTTGACGTCAACCACCACCATGGCTTCAGTATGCTCGATGATGATATATCCGCCGGACTTCAGCCAGACCTTGCGTGAAAAAATTGACTCGACGTCCTTAGCGATGCCGTAACCCTCGAATAGCGGCAGCTTGCCCTGATAAAGCGACACGTTCTTCACCATTTCGGGGGCTGCCCACTCGATGTAGTTGAGGGTCTCCTTGTGGATGGAGGCAGAGTTGGCGACTATTTCAGTCACATCGGAGGTCAGCGAGTCGCGAAGTACACTCGAAATGATGGTATCCTCCTTGAAAATGAGCTGCGGAGGCGCGGCATCCTTGAGCTTTTCTTCAATCTGCGTCCACTTGGCGAGCAGCTTTTCGAGATCCTGCTTGAGCAGCGTTTCCTCCTGCATTTCGGCAACCGTGCGGATGATGGCGCCGAACCCTTCAGGAAGCATAGAACGGACAAGCTTTTTCAGCCGGGCCCGCTCCTTGCGGGAAACGACTCTGCGCGACACCGCCACCTGCCCCCCGCCGAACGGCAGGAGCACCATGAAGCGGCCGGCGATGGTGATATCTGAAGTCAGGCGCGAACCCTTCGTGCTGATGGGCTCCTTGATGACCTGAACAAGAATCGAGTCGTTGGCCTTGAGCTTTCCGGCGATCATCTGGGTGTAGGACTGGCGTTTTTCCGCACCGTCGTCCTTCCGCGGCTGGGGCTTGCGCCCGCCGCTCCGGGAAGACTGCCGGGAGCCCTGCTGTTCCTGATGTACCTCGGGCTCTACACTGGCATCATCTTCATCTGCGCCATCTTCTCCCGAGCCGGTCTCGTCTACTACCGTCTCGTCGTCGTCGTCATCATCCTCGATAAGTGCCCGGTAATCCTCATTGGTAGTACCAACATCGGAAAAGTGCAGAAAGCCGTCCGACTTCTGCCCGATGTCCACAAAGGCAGCCTTGAGCCCTTCGATTACCTTGTGCACCCTGCCGAGATAGATATCACCGATACTGCGGCGGCTTTCGGGCCGCTCGATAATCAGCTCTGCAAGTCTGCCGTCCTCAACCAGCGCGACCTGTATCTCGTCGCCGGTCTTGTTCATCAGCAGCTGTTTTTTTACACTCTTTTTCATACGTCAGAACCTTTACCTTGGTTATTCTGTCGGGGGCCTGGAAACGGCCCCGCCATATTCATAGGACCTGCACGAATTGCCGCCGTCGAGGGCGAAACCCCGCCATGCGTCACCACTTGCCGGATCGGCGGGGGACGGCCCCTTCTCGTTCGTGTAGCCGGGAATCAGCGCGGACGGAGGAATGGAAACAGGGCTTGCAAGCCAATCGTCAAGATAAGAAATTATAGGGGTCCTTAAAACATTGAGAGAACATGGCGCCAATGGATACAGCACGTGAATACCTGCTCTGGAACGACTTCCGGCGCTTATGCGGCATCGACGAAGCGGGCCGGGGCCCTCTGGCCGGTCCAGTCGTCGCCGCTGCGGTGGTATTCCCTCGCTGGTTCCGTCCCGGGAAGGGAATCCTCGGGCGGCTCAACGACTCCAAGAAACTCACCCCGTCGCTCCGCCGGGAGCTCGCTCCCGCCATTCGGGAGGAAGCAGAAGAATGGGCAGTAGAGGCTGTCGAGCACGAAACGATTGACCGCATCAATATCCTCCGGGCCACAATGCTCGCAATGAACCGCGCGGCGGAATCCCTTCCCCGGCAGCCAGACATGCTGCTTATCGACGGAAACCGGTTCACACCGAACAGCCCGGTCCCATACCAGACAATCGTCAGGGGCGATGCGCTGGTCTTTTCGATTGCCGCCGCATCAGTGCTTGCCAAAACGGAACGGGACCGCATGATGACGGAGTATGCAGAGCGCTACCCTGAATACGGCTTCGAACGCAATGCCGGGTACGGGACAAGAGAGCATGTAGAGGCCATTCGGCGCCACGGCCGCTCACCAGTCCACAGGACGAGCTTCCGTCTCTCACAACTTGGGGAGAAGTAATGGACATCCTGTTGAATCGGGGTCGGGGGAGCAACCCGGCCGGCCCTTTAAAGCAAGCATAATCGCGTCTTTTTTCTTATCTTGAAGAACGATTCCCATAACTCCATCGAAAAGCCTCATCATGCAGGAAGCTGACATTCAGACCCCCCAATCGAACTACGGAGCAACCAACATTCAGGTGCTCGACGGCATTGCGCATGTACGCATGCGTCCGGCGATGTACATCGGCGACATCCACAGCCGCGGTCTGCACCACCTCATCTATGAGATCGTTGACAACTCGATCGACGAAACCCTTGGCGGATACAACGAATATATCTTCGTCTCCCTGAACCCAGACGGCTCGGTCACGGTCATCGACCATGGCCGCGGCATCCCTGTCGACATCCATCCCGACAAGAAAAAATCGGCGCTGGAGCTCGTCATGACGCTCATCGGCGCAGGCGGCAAGTTCGATAAGGGCGCCTATAAGGTATCGGGCGGTCTGCACGGCGTTGGCGCATCGGTAGTGAACGCCCTGTCGGAGTGGTGCGAAGTCGAGGTATACCGTGACGGCAAAGCCTGGTTCCAGCGCTACCACAGAGGCGTGCCTGAAGCCGATGTGAAGGAGATTGGAAACACGACCGAACGCGGGACGAAAACCACCTTCATGCCTGACTCTGAAATCTTCAAGGTCACGGAGTTCCGCAAAGATATCATCATCGATCGCATGCGGGAACTGGCGTTCCTGAACAGCAACCTGAAAATCGTGGTGCAGGATATCGAAGGCGAGCAGGAGACCTTTCATTTTGAAGGCGGGCTGAAGGAGTTCGTGCTCTTCACCGACGAGAACCGACTGAACCTGATAAAGGAACCGATCTACATATACGGTGAAAAAGACGGGACTATCGTTGAAATCGCACTCCAGTACAACGACTCCTATCAGGAGAACGTATTCAGCTATGTGAACAACATCAATACGCATGAGGGAGGAACGCATGTAACGGGCTTCCGCAAAGCCCTCACCAGAACCCTTAACGCCTACGCACAGAAAAACGATCTCCTGAAGAATCTCAAGCTTGCCCTGACCGGCGACGACTTCAAAGAGGGGCTGACCGCCGTCATTTCGGTAAAGGTGGCCGAACCACAGTTTGAAGGGCAGACCAAGACCAAACTCGGCAACTCAGAGACCCAGAGCATTGTTGAAAGCATCCTCAACGAACAGCTCGCCGAGTTCGCCGAAAGCAACCCGAACGTGATCAAGATGATCATCGAGAAGGTAAAGGGGGCCGCCATGTCGAGGGAGGCCGCACGAAAGGCAAAGGAACTGACCCGCCGTAAATCGGTGCTGGAGAGCTCCGGCCTGCCGGGAAAGCTTGCCGACTGCTCCATCAACGATCCGGAACACTGTGAACTATACATTGTCGAGGGTGACTCTGCAGGAGGCAGCGCCAAGCAGGGGCGCGATCGCAGCTTTCAGGCCATCCTGCCGCTGAAGGGCAAGATTCTCAACGTCGAAAAGGCACGCCTGCACAAGATGCTTGAGAACGAGGAAATCAAGACCATCATCCTCGCCCTCGGGACCAACTTCGGTGAAGAGGAGTTTTCCGCTGAAAAGCTTCGCTACGGTAAGATCATCATCATGACCGATGCCGACGTCGACGGGGCCCACATCCGGACCCTGCTCTTGACATTCTTCTTCCGCCACATGCGCTCGCTCATCGAAGCCGGTAAAGTGTTCATCGCGCAACCACCGCTTTACCTCGTCAAATCAGGCAAGGAACAGCAGTATGCATGGGATGACGACGAGCGCAACAGCATAAGCGAATCCATGAAGAAGATGCAGAAGGGTAAGGCCAACGTGCACATCCAGCGCTATAAAGGTCTTGGTGAAATGAACCCGGAACAGCTCTGGGGCACGACAATGGATCCCGAGCACCGCTCGCTCCTGCAGGTCAGCGTTGAAAATGCCATGGAGGCGGACAAGGTGTTCAGTACCCTCATGGGCGATAAAGTCGAGCCACGCAGAGAGTTCATTGAGAAAAACGCCCGCTACGTCCGCCGTCTTGATGTCTGATTGACGGAGCCGGGGACCTCTCTCTTTCTCTCTATGCTGATGCCACCGGACTGCAGCAAAACAAAACACCAGACCCCCGAAAAACATGTCTATCATGTCGGGGGTCTGGTGTTTTCACATCCACCCGCTTCTGCACGAACAGTGGAGAGACCGGGATAGGAAGATCTGCGGCTCTCAGAGGTCCGAACGACGGATGTAGACCTCTTTATGCAACCCCTTCACCCAAGCGTCAAACAGCTCCTGCTTCTTGCGGTCAAGGGCCAGCTGCTCAAGCAGGGGATAGTCTTTCTCTGGATCAAGCACATGCGGCATGATACGGTCATTCAGGCGGAAAATGCCGAAGAACGGATCACCTTTCGGCGGGATGATTTTCGTCGGTCTGCTGATGTCGCCAGGCGTCCTTAAGGCATTAACAATATCGCGCAGCTGGGGGCGGAGCATTGAGGGATCCAGATACTTTCCGGAAGTACCCGAGGCCAGCACCTGCCCACCAAGACTCGCAGATACAGGGTCATCGGAATAGTTTTTTGCCATCATCGCAAAGTCCACCTTTCCTGAGAGCACCTTTGAGCGAATGGCATCAAGAAATGCTGCGGCTTCGCCCTCGTCACTTCCGGAACGTTCAAAAGCCACAAGAATATGGCGCACATGGATTGAGCTCCCTTCACGACCGAGGCGCTGGATGATGTGATAGCCGTATCGTGTCTCGACAATCCCGGAGACCTGACCGTCCTTAAGCGCGTAGACGGCATCCTCGAACGGCTTGACCAGTTCGCCGCGCTGCACAAACCCCAGATCGCCGCCGAGCGGAGCTGAACCCGGATCCATCGAGAAGCGACGGGCCAGCTCCTCGAAGCTGAGAAATCCTGACTCCTGCTTTTTCTGGATCTCCTGTATTTTTTTCAGTGCATCAGCCTTTGACGCAGAGTTTACTCCAGGGAACTTCAGGATCTGCGATACCGAAACCTCCTCAGGAAGATCCGGCATAGACGCCTGATTGCTCCGGTAGAATGCCATTACCTCACCATAACCGATCGTCACAGAAGAAAACTTCTTCCGCTTCAGGGTTTCAATCATCTGCTGCCCGCGGAGTTCGTCTGCAAGATCCCGTCGGATAGCATCAACACTGCGGCCAAGCCGGCGCTCCATATCCTCTTTCGACGTGAACCTCCCACTGAGCTGCCGAAACCGGTCTGCGGCCATCGATGTTACGGCATTCTCGTCAATGGAAACGCTGTCAATCTTGGCCTTGGTGAGAATGATCTTCTGATCGATGATGTTGTCGAGAATGGTCCTTCGCAGGGAATTATCCCCCTTGAGCTCGGGATACTGCATCCGGGCCATAAGTTCACGGCTGTCAAGCTCAGACTTGAAAACCACCTCGCTCCCGACCACGGCAACCACCTTGTCGGCCACCACTGCAGCAGAAAGAATGGAAGGCATGGTCAGGAGTACTGCTATGACGGAAAGAACTGCGTGAAATGCTTTTTTCATAACCTTGGCTGTTCATGATGAAATGACGATCGAATATCGGAAAATGAATCGTCTCAAGATTTCTGGCTGCCCCTGAGCTTAACGGGCGTCTTCGAGAACTTGAGCCAGTCGAAAACCAGCGGCGCCGCCACAAAAATGGATGAGTAGGTTCCAATCAGTATGCCGGCGAAAACGGCGAAGGCAAAACCCCTGATGGCAGGCCCGGCAAAGATGAACAGGACGAAAACCGTAAGAAGGGTCGTACCTGAGGTGATGATGGTCCTGCTGAGTGTCTGGTTAATGCTCTCATTGAAAATCCGCTCGTACTCAGACGGCTTCTGGTTGCGGATCCGCTCCCTGATACGGTCATAGACCACAACAGTATCGGTAATTGAGTACCCCGCAATGGTCAGGAATGCAGCAATGATGCTCTGATCCATTTCAAGCGGCATGACGTCGAAAACGCCGCCAAGAAGGCTGAAGAGTCCGAGGACAATCAGGACATCATGAAAGATGGCAACCACACCGGCAGCCGCGAACTTCAGCTCGAACCTGATGCCTACATAGAGCAGGATTGCCAGGAGCGCAGCCACCATAGCTTTCACCGCAGACCACTTAAGGTCTGATGCGATGCTTGGACCGACGGCGTCGATGCGAACAATCTCATGGGGAGAATCCTTCATGCGGGCATTCAGTGCGCTGGTAATAAGCAGCTTGAGATCATTGGTATCGCCGTTGAATACCGTGCTGAGAAGGAATGAGCGGTCAAGGCCATACTGTTTCAGGGTACCCGAAACCCCGGCATCGCGGAGGACGGAGCGGACCTCGCCGACAGGAACGTCTTTCTCAAAGCGGATGACAACCTCGGAACCACCCCTGAAGTCAATGCCGTAGTTGAGTCCCTTCACCGCCAGGGAAACGAAACCGGCGAGAAGAATCGCAAGAGAGACCCCGTAGGCTATCTTCCGGTAGCGGAGAAAATTGATGCTGGTTGAATTGAAAATCCTCATGGGTTCATGCGTATTGAAAAAATTAACCGAAGCTTTTGGCAGTCATCTTGTTCCGTGAGAGCAGGAACTGGAAAATTTCGCGAGTGACGACGATGGCGGTGAAAAGACTTGCCGCCGTACCGATCATCAGTGTGACGGCGAAACCCTGAATCGGACCGATGCCGTATGTATAAAGGAGAAAGGCTGCGGCGAGCGTGGTGACATGTGAATCCAGAATGGAGGAAAATGCCTTGTCATAGCCTTGCGTGACCGCCGCCGTAACAGTACGGCCATCGGCGATCTCCTCGCGGATTCGTTCATAGATCAGCACGTTGGCGTCAACAGCCATGCCCACGGTAAGCACAATGCCGGCAATGCCCGGAAGGGAAAGCGATGCATTGAAACCGGCAAGAACCGAGAGAACGATAAGAACGTTCAGTATAAGGGCCGTATCGGCCGCAAGTCCCGCCATCCGGTAGTAGATGATCATGAAAATGACAACCGCTGAAAAGCCCCAGATCATCGACTGAAAGCCTGCCCGGATGTAATCGGCGCCGAGCGAGGGTCCGACGGTACGTTCCTCGATAATCCGCACTGGAGCGGGTAGTGCGCCAGCTTTCAGGACGATTTCAAGGTCCTTTGCCTCTTCAAGGCTCTGGATGCCGTTGATAACGGAGTTTCCGTTCGGGATTTTCGACTGTACGACAGGTGCGCTGTAGACAGCTCCGTCAAGCACGATGGCCACCCGTTTACCAATGTTGGCTCCGGTGATTCGGGCCCACTTCGAGGTCCCCTCGGAGTTCATTGACATGAGCACCTCAGGCTGCACGCCCTGCGATCCGAATGTTGCCTTGGCTTCGGTGATGACACCTCCGGTAAGCTCAGGGGTCTTCTTGACGAGATAAAGGTCGTGATAGCTCACAGCGTCGCTACCGGTTTCGGGCCTGGCCGAGATCAGCATTTCGCTGTCTGGAGGAAGAAGTTCTCGGACAGTAGCGTCACGAAGCAGTGAAGAAACTAGGTCGCGATTGCGTGCATCAATAACGGCACTTCCGCCAGGGGAAACGCTGACAAGATCAAAGAGGGGTGAGGTGGACGGCTTGCCAGTGGAAGCGGCGGCAACCGTACCCGCAGCCATCGCACTGTTGATCCGGTCCAGAGTCCTCACGAGAGCATCGGGCTCGCGGAGGAGGCGGAACTCTAGTTTCGCAGTTCCTTTCAGGAGGTTACGCATCCGGTTTTCATCGGATACTCCCGGAAGTTCGATAATGATCTTACGGTTTCCCTGAGTTGTAATCATCGGCTCAGCCACGCCATACTGGTCTATACGGTTCCGGATGATTTCACGGGCCCTAACCAGCGCGTCTTCAGCCTCTGTCCGGAGCTTCCCCTGTATTTCGCCATCAGTGTTGCGAATATCGTAGAAGTATCGGCTCAGCCTGATATTGTCTTTTTTAAAGGCCGCCGAGAGCAGGTCGACAACGTCGGCATCACTGGTCCGGGCCTCTTTGGCGACCGCAGCCATCAGAGAATCGAACCGGGCATCACGGTTCCAGGCCTTCTCGCTGAAAAGGTCAACCTGGTCGACCTCCATCACAAGATGCATGCCACCCTTAAGGTCAAGGCCGAGTTTAAGGCTTTTCTGTCGGGCGTCTTCGATTTCGTTACGGTGGCTGAGGACAAAGTTCAGGCTGTCCTGCTGTGAAGAAAAGGAGGAAAGCTGCCGCGAAAATGAGTAGTCTCGCCAGGTCGGCCAGAGAGACCAGAGTGCGATCAGCGTAACGACAGCGATCAGAAGCAGATTGAATCGTTTATTTTTCATTGATGACATAGTCTTTTACCAACAAATGGACGGATCAGCCAATATATGAAACAGGGCAGTGATTAACTAACAAACACGCCGCCCCCAAGGGCCGCGGAGGAGCTCCGCAGCGGCGGTCGCAGGCTGAAGAATGGCTCCATTTATTCGTATCTTCATATTTAAGGCAGCAGTCGAGCGAAATAGTTGCGTAATAAGATTATCGAATGCAGAGTCATGGCGATGTATGATGTCATAGTTGCAGGAGCAGGGCATGCCGGCACTGAAGCTGCGCTTGCGGTGTCACGAATGGGCCTCTCATGCCTGCTTGTAACAACGGACCTGAATGCCGTAGCAAGGATGTCATGCAATCCCGCAATCGGAGGTGTTGCCAAGGGGCAGATTACCCGGGAGATTGACGCGCTTGGCGGAGAAATGGCAAAGGCTATTGATGCGACAGGCATCCAGTTCAGGATGCTCAACCTCAGTAAAGGTCCCGCTATGCATTCGCCAAGAGCGCAGGCAGACAGGGTTGCATATACGGCATACATGAAGCGGGCTTTAGAGGAAGAGGCGAATCTGGACCTCCTGCAGGATACCGTCACAGGGATCGAACAACGAGAAGGGATACTGCACGGAGTCCGGCTCCTGTCGGGGCGTCTTATCACGGCGAAGGCGGCAATCCTCACCTGCGGGACGTTTCTGAATGGACTGATCCACATCGGCATGGACCACTACCCGGGAGGACGAACCATAGCCGAGCCCCCGGTCACGGGTCTGACAGAGAACCTCATAAGATTGGGGTTTGAAGCCGGGCGGCTGAAAACCGGAACTCCACCGAGAATTGACAGGCGAAGCGTTGACTATTCCAGAGTAGCGGAGCAGAAGGGAGACGAGAACCCCCCACCATTCTCGTTCAGCACGGCCACCCTCATCGGCAGACACCAGCTCTCCTGCTATATCACCCATTCGTCTGAGCGGACGCACGAAATCTTGAAGACAGGTTTTGATAGGTCTCCCCTTTTTACTGGAAAAGTACAGGGGGTGGGTCCTCGCTACTGTCCATCCATTGAAGACAAAATTTTCAGGTTTCCCGACAGAACAGGCCACCATATCTTCCTTGAGCCTGAAGGATTCGATACCAATGAGATGTATGTCAACGGCTTTTCCACCTCCCTTCCCGAAGACACCCAGATAGATGGACTGCGCTCCATAGAGGGACTCGAGGAGGTAAAGCTGATCCGAGCCGGGTACGCAATTGAGTATGACTACTTTCCACCGTACCAGATACACAGCACCCTTGAAACGAAAAGGATCACGAACCTTTACTTTGCCGGGCAGATCAACGGCACATCGGGTTATGAGGAAGCTGCCGCGCAGGGACTTCTGGCGGGCATAAATGCCGCGGCAAAAATACTGAAGCGTCCCGCCCTGCACCTTAAGCGCTCGGACGCTTACATCGGTGTTCTTATTGATGATCTGGTTACAAAAGAGATGAAGGAGCCATACCGGATGTTCACGTCTTCTGCTGAGCACCGGCTCATGCTCCGCCATGACAATGCCGATATCCGACTGATGCATTTCGGATACCAGTCCGGCCTTATCAGCGATGCGGCAATGGATAAATGCAGGGCAAAAATTACCGCTGTAGGAGCCATCAAGGCGATCATGGAAAAATCGACGATGCCCACGGATACGCTCAATTCATTTCTTTCTCTTCAAGGCCGCCCCAATACTCTCAACGCACAGAAATTGTCAGCAGTCATCAAGCGCCCAGGGGTGAGCCTTGAGCTCCTAACAGATATTCTGCCGACTTTCGGAGAGAATGTGTGCCGTATCAGTATGGACAAGACAGTACATCAACAGGTCGAGATAGACCTGAAATATGAAGGATATCTCAAACGCGAGCTTCTGACAGCCGAAAAAATTGCTCGTCTTGAAGCCCTCCAGATTCCTTCCGCATACAACTATCGCTCCATCAAGGGGCTGTCAGCAGAGGGAATGGAGAAGCTAATCCACCACCGTCCGGAAACACTCGGCCAGGCATCTCGTATAACCGGAGTCTCCCCTTCGGACGTCTCCGTCCTTATGGTTCATATTGGCCGATGAATGAGAGCAACGTTTCACGTGGAACATGTTCCACGTGAAACGTTGCCACCTACAGGCGCCACCCGACAGAAAAGAATCTGAGGATGGGGATCAATGGATGAAGAAGAAAGATTTATATGGACACAATAGTTAGCGATATACTGGAAAACGAATTGCTCTTCGGTAAAGATAAAGAGGAGCGAATAGTCGGCGCATACCAGTTCTCGGATACACACATAAGATTGTTCAACCGCTCGAAAGAAGGGGTATCATCCCATGACGAGCCATTCTATCCATTCTTTTTTCTCACGGATTCATCCCTTCTCGAGGGCTATATCCCGGTGGACGGGAGCAAATATTGGCTGGTCAAGCTTGAAGGGGATAACCATTATCGAAGTCTGGCAATATTCAAGAATCTAAAAAGCTCCAGAGGGGCATTGGACTATCTTGCAGGTAAACAACCCAATGCGCAGGTTAATGGAGTGATGGACGCTGGAGAGGGGGGACTGGAAGTCATCCAGAATGTATACAGCCGTGGTGACGGGGTAACGCAATATATGATGCAGACGGGGAAGACATTCTTTAAAGGAATGATATTCGACGAGCTGTACAGGATGCAGCTAGACATCGAAACCCTATATGACCCTGCACGACCTCCGAAAAAAGGGCGAGGAATCGGAGAGGATGAAATCATCATCATATCGATGTCAGACAATCGAGGCTGGGAACTAGCCATCCACTCACGCAACCGCACAGAGAAAGATCTCCTCCTGGAGATGGTGAAGATAATCACCGAGAAAGATCCAGACGTGATTGAAGGACACAACATCTTCAGTTTTGATCTACCGTATATTCAGGCTCGCTGTGAACTGCACCGCGTTCCTTTTGCAATTGGAAGGGATGGAGCATTGCCGAAATCCTATCCGGCAAGCATTCGCTTTGCTGAACGTAGCATTGACTACCCGTTTTATGATATTCCTGGACGCCATGTTATCGATACACTCTTCCTTGTCCAGAGCTATGATATCGCAAAACGCTCAATGCAGAGCTATGGACTGAAAGCGGTTGCCAGGCACTTTGGATTTGCATCGGAAGACCGGACTTATGTCGATTACAGCGACATAGCCGAGATGTGGAGGACGAAAAACGACAAGCTCCTGGCCTATGCCCTGGATGACGTCCGCGAGACGAGGGAGCTCTCGACCCTCCTTTCAGGAAGCAGTTTCTACCTTTCGCAGATGCTTCCCTACACCTATGCAATGACGGCAAGAATCGGACAGGCGGCTAAAATCGAAGCCCTGTTTATCAGGGAGTATCTCCGACTCAAACACTCAGTCCCACGTCCGACACTGGGTCAACAGCATGCGGGAGGATACACAGAAGTATTCAGGAAAGGGGTGCTGGGGCCGATTGTCTATGCTGACGTGGAGTCACTGTACCCCTCGATCATGCTCTCTTATAAGGTCTGCCCGAAAAGCGATGGATTGAAAGTCTTTCCAGGCGTACTAGGTGATCTAAGGGAACTCAGACTGAAAGCCAAAGCGCTTGCAGCCGAAGAGAAAAGAAAAGACAATGCATCACTAGCCGCCAATTACGATGCCATGCAGGGATCATTCAAGATTCTCATCAATGCAATGTACGGCTATCTCGGATTCAGCGGAGGTCTGTTCAATGATTTTGATGAAGCCGACAGAGTGACATCCACCGGACAGTCCATAGCAAGAAAAATGATCCGCGAATTCGAGTCTAGAGGTTGTCGGATTATCGAAGTCGATACCGATGGAATTCTCTTTATTCCTCCCGACTCCGTAAAGAGCGAAGCAGAAGAAAGGGCACTGGTTCAGGACGTGTCGGAACTAATGCCAGATGGTATCAACATTGGCTTTGACGGTCGATTCCGAAAGATGATCTCTTACCTGAAGAAAAACTATGCGCTACTGGACTATAACGGCGTAATGAAGCTGAAAGGTTCTTCACTGACAAGCCGTAGCGGTGAGAAATTCGGAAGGGATTTCATAAGGAGAGGATTTGAAAAACTTCTTTCCGAAGATATCTCAGGACTGCATGACCTATACCGGGAGTACAGGAACAAAATTCTGAACCATGAACTAGATATTACTGATTTTTCACGCACAGAGAGCATGAAGAGCTCCATCGATCAGTACAAGGATGACGTAGCATCAGGGAAACGTTCGAAATCCATCACTTACGAAACAGCCATCCGCTCCAACATCACAGTAACAAAAGGGGACCGGATCACGTACTATATCGCAGGAACCGGACAAGGTGGTGCAGCCAGTGACCGCGGAAAAATAGCAACGGAATGGAGCGCAGAGAAACCTGATGAAAACACAGCATTCTATCTGAAACGGTTGGATGAATACTGCCAGAAGTTCATGCCGTTCTTCAAGCCGCAGGATTACAGCTCAATATTTTCAGACGACACTCTGTTCTCATTTTCACCCGAAGGCATTGAACTTCAGGAATTGATCCTCTCACCGGGAGAGGAGGAATAAGCCGAGAAGGGAACGATAGGGGGCAGTAAGAGGGTAGTAAGGATATCTGAACAAACAACATAAACCCAAAGACAAACCATATGACCGACAAGAACATCCTCCCAGTAAGCCCTAGCGTGACCTGGATTGGCGTACTCGATCCCGGACTTATCACTTTTGATATAGTCATGGAGACAAAATACGGGACAACCTACAACTCCTACTTCATCAATGCAGAGAAGAAAGCAATCATAGAGACGACAAAAGAGAAATTCTGGCCTGAATATCTAGCCAAGATCAAGCAGGTCACCGATCCGGCAGAGATTGAGTACATCATTGTAGACCATACTGAGCCAGACCATTCCGGCAACGTTGCAAACCTTCTGAAGGTTGCACCAAATGCTACCGTCGTCGGGAGCGGAAACGCGCTGAAATTCCTACGAGACCAAACTGGACATGACTTCCGTTCGATTGCTGTGAAAACCGGCGATACACTTGACCTTGGAAACAAAACGCTGCATTTCATAAATGCTCCAAACCTCCACTGGCCCGATACGATCTACACTTGGCTTGAAGAGGAACGAGTACTCTTTACTTGCGACTCGTTCGGATCGCATTTCTGCAATGAAAAGATGTACGATGATGAAGTCGGGGACTTCGATGATGCGTTCACATACTATTTCGATGCGATTCTGCGCCCGTTCAGCAAATACATGATACAGGCAATCGAAAAAATAAAACCACTGGACATTTCAGTCATATGTCCGGGGCATGGCCCCATTCTGCGCAGCAACTGGAAAAAGTACGTCGACATGTCGCAGCGTTATGCAATGGGCGCAATCGCTCTGCCAAACGAAAAGAATATCCTCATTGCTTATGTCTCGGCATATGAAAACACTATGCTGCTGGCCAATAAGATTGCCGAAGGGTTAAAGAGCTCCTGCGATTTCACCATCGATGTATGTGACATCGAGCATACGCATTTCTCGAAACTGGAAGAGAAGATCGCCCATGCATCGGGAATCATACTGGGCTCACCCACCATCAATCAGAACATCCTGCCGCAGATATACGGATTCTTCGGCGCAATTAATCCCATCCGGGACAAAGGGAAGCTCGGAGCTGCTTTCGGATCATTTGGATGGAGCGGGGAGGCATCAAAAATGATTGAGGGAAACTTCACTATGCTCAAGTTGAAAGTGTTTGAACGCAACATGATGGTGAAGTTCAAGCCGCACGAAGAAGAGTTTAAAGCATGCATTGACTTTGGGAAAGCCTATGCGGAGAAAATGATTGAAATGTACAGGTTGAGTTGCAACATTTGAAGAGAACAGCCCGAAGAGAGTCCGTTTCAATGGAAAGCCCTCCCAATGAGTATGCATTGGAGGGCTTTCGGCTTTAGAGAAGCCCCGCAGAACCCTTCATACAGAAAAGAATCCCCGTAGGGGGCGCGATGATTCAGCGGAAAATGATTTCCTTGACCATTGGTTTCTCAAGAACTGCGTTGAGTTGCCGGACAATATCCACTTTGCGGTAGTTCAACTCCATACGCCATGATGCATTGCGAACCCTGACAAACAGCTGGCCATCCGAAAACCTTTCAATTGATGTCGCGCGGGCAATTGCAGGTCCAACAACCCCGCCCCAGGCTTCCAGTGCCTTGAACTGCAGGAACGCCTCCCGCATACCAAGAGTCTGGTACATCTCCCCTGCAATGGCAGAGAAAAGTTTAGGATTTCGCGTTCTGGCCATCTTCAGCCCCCTCTATAACCGGGAAGTGATTTCACGTTGACGGATGCAGCTCCTATACGAAGGCCTGCATCAGTCGTAGTTACTACAGTCTGACCGCAATCCTCAAGGATATTAAAGATTTCGGAAGTCCTTTCTGCATCAAGTTCACTGAACATATCGTCAAAAAGGCATAGGGGACTTTCGGGAAGCCGATGGCTGAAGTAACGGAAAAGGGCGAGCTTCAAGCTTATAAGGAAAGCGCGCTGCTGGCCCTGTGAACCGTATTTTTTAATTTCTCTACCATTCGAAACAAACAGCAAATCGTCTCTATGTGGCCCCGACATAGTCTGACCACGCAGTAACTCCTGGCGCTGGGTCTCTTTAAAGCGTATTATAAAACGGTTCCGAAGTTCGTCACGTGAAAGACCCGGATCAATGACACCGAATGAAGAACGATAAGTCACCATATGGGTTCCTCCTCCGGCAAGATTGGTCTGCAACGGCTCGAAATAAACCGACAGTTCGCCGAGGAAACTGATGCGCCTGAGAGTAACTCCGGCCGCGAGATCAGCCAGATTCTCAGTCCAGAGATCCAGCATTTCTAGGGATCTACCACCTGAAGAAGTGAGCTGCAGGAGAAGAGCATTGCGCTGCTGTAAGACCCTACGATAATCAAGCAATTCCTCAAGGTAGCGGCGGTCTGACTGACTCAGTGCATTGTCAAGGAATCTTCTTCGTTCTCCAGGTGAACCGTTGACGATGGCAATTTCAGAGGGAGAAAAGGTTATGCAGGGAATAGTGCCAACGTGTTGTGAAAACGGTTTAACCTCACTTTGATTGACATGTACCTGCTTACCTCTTTCTTTTCCATACGATACCTTTACACTCAGCGCAGTACCGCGCGTACTTTCAAACTCACCGGAAATGAGAAAATAATCTTCTGAGAAAGCAATGCACTCGGATTCGGGTGCCCCCAAGAGGCTTTTAGTGAGAGCGCAATAATGGATGGCTTCAAGCACTGAGGTTTTTCCGGAACCATTGGGGCCATATAGCACTGTAATGCCCTCTTCAGGCATGAAGGAGAGGGAATGATGGTTCCTGAACTTCTCAACCTGTATGTTCTTGAGCCTCAAAGACTGTACCTCATTTTAGGTACTCGTCGAAAATAGGCGCTTTTCAAGGTACCAGTCATCATTTTTAGCAGGATCAGCAGATGCACCAAAGAGAAAAGCCGACTGCGAACTGCCGCCGGCTTTAGAAGCCAATCTCAATTATTGATGCGGACCGGCATAACGAGAATGATCAGGTTGTCATTCTCTTCTTCTCCATGAGGTCGGAAAATAACTGCGGTCGTGGGGCTTTTCAATTCAATCCGAATCTCATTTTCATCAAGATGGGCCAAAGCGGCTTCTATGAAACGTGAATTGAATCCGATTGCGATATCCTCTCCACTGAACTCGCATGACAGTTCCTCCTGTGCGGACTCACCTTCATTGGTGTTTTCAGCCATGATCTTCATTACCTGTCCCTCAAGAACGACCTTGACGTCTCCTATACTTGAAAACCTCCCGACCCGGCGGACAGAATCATAAACCATCGAACGATTGATGATGAGGTTCCTATCGTGTTCCACAGGGATGACCGCCTCATAATTCGGGTAAGGCTCAACAATAAGAGCGGCATCAAGCACGACACTTCCACAGATGAATCGGACAAACTTCCTTTCACTGTCAAATTGCATGGTGACCGATTCGGTCTGAGCAAGTTTCTGGAGAATGGAAAGCACCCGCGCAGGAACCACCACCTTGGTTTTTTCGCTTAAATCAACCGAGGATGCCTTGCGGCATCGCACAAGGCGGTGTCCGTCTGTTGCCACGGCTGTGATGATGGCACCTTCAAGTTCAAACAATACACCCATCATTGCAGGGCGCATGCCATCGACACTGCAGGCAAAGGTAGTTTTCTGTATCAGGTCAAGAATCTCAGAAGTCTCCATCTCAATGGAGATATCATAATTCTTGTCCTGCTTTTCAGGTTTGCTCTGGAAAAGGCAGGGAATCCGGTAACGGCCTTTGTCAGTAGAAATACTGACAGTTCCGTGATCACTGATCTCCTGCCGCTCAATTGAAAACATGACCGAAGTGTCGTACATGCTTCTGAGAAAATCCTGCAGCGTTCTGGCACGGATGCCGATATTGCCGCTATCTGAGGTTTCCACACCACTTTTGGCAGTAATGGAGATTTCTCCATCAGAAGCAAACAACGTGAGCTCACCGGGTTCAATAGAAAGGTTGATATTCTCGAAACGCTGATCGATCGATTTGGCAGGAATAGCCTGAGCAACTTTACTGACTGCATCCTGCAGCTGCCGGATTGAGGAGGTCAATTTCATCTGGTCCAACATTTACTATTTGAAATTTTTAAAAAAGAAGACTGTTGTTGCTGTAGAGGGTGTTGATATCTTGATAACTCTTATTCTTAAACCCTTAACTTTATATTTTTTAATATTTTAATAATCCCCAGCAGCACCTATTTTATGTTGATAACCTGTTAGTGTAGTACTGTTCCGGATGTTTACTGTTTGTTGATGGTTTTGGAGCCTTTCAAACCATGTTGACAGTTATGCACTTGTCCATATTCCGCCAACAGGAAGTCAACACGTTATCAACGTCCTTCATCCAGTGATGATTACATTGATATTATCTCAATTCTTCTGCGTATTTCATCGATTTTACCACGGTCTTCCCCGCCGGACTCAACTTTCTTGGCAATGGTATTGATCGCATGGATAACTGTTGAATGGTCGCGTCCTCCGAAATGCAGGCCGATCGTTTTCAATGAAGAATCCGTCATCTGCTTTGAAAGATACATTGCAATCTGTCTTCCAACGGCGATCTCCTTTTTTTTAGATTTTCCTTTGAGATCGTTTGAAGTGATGGAGAAGTATTCGCAGACAGCTTTTTCGATTGTATCGAGGTTCAGCTGCTTGGTTGTGTGACGGATGATGTCCTTCAGGGTCGACTTTGTGAACTGCAGATCAATCTCCCGTTTGTCGAGAGATTGCGCTGCAAGCAGCTTCACGATGCATCCTTCCAGTTCACGAACGTTGTCGGTTACATTGTTGGCAATGAATTCTATGACGTTCTCATCGAAGTTTACGCCGCTCTGGTGGAGTTTGCTGAGAATGATGGCCTTGCGTGTTTCATAGTCCGGAGGCTGAATGTCAGCCGAAAGGCCCCAGTTGAAGCGAGAAATAAGCCGGTCTTCAATTCCCTTGATATCCTTCATGGGTCGATCGGCTGACAGTATGATCTGTTTGTTCGACTGGTGAAGCGTATTGAATATATGGAATATCTCTTCCTGGGTCTTTTCCTTGCCGGAAAAAAACTGGATATCATCAATGATGAGGACGTCGATGTTGCGGTAGAATGACGAGAACTCCTGAATTTTGCCATTCTGGATGGCGTTCACGAAATCGATCGCAAATTTTTCACTGGATACATAGAGTACTTTCGATGCTTCACGGCTCTCTCTGACGGTATTGCCAATAGCCTGCATGATGTGCGTTTTGCCAAGCCCTACTCCGCCATAGATAACGAGGGGGTTGAACGCGTTCTGGCCGGGGTTCTGGGCAACAGATTTAGCCGCGGCAAAGGCTAGAGAGTTGCAATCTCCCCTGATGAGGGTATCGAAAGTGTATTTGGCGTTCAGATGTGTTTCAAAGCGCTCAACATCGCGTTCAAATGCCCTGTCGGCCTTGCCTCCGTCTCTGGAAGAAATTTCAACTTTCTTCTCGACCTGAACGTTCTGGGGGGGAGCTGCATAGTTACAGGTTGACCCTGCGACTTGTCCATGACGATGGAGTACATCAGTCGTGCTTCGGGTCCGATCACCTCCCGTAGCGCTTCTTTGAGGAACTGGGAGTAATGCTCTTCAATCCATTCATAAAAAAAGGTGCTGGGCACCTGAATGGTCAGTTCGTTTCCCGAGTAGTCCAGCGGATGGATGGGGGAAAACCAGGTTTGAAATGCAAGCGGATTGATGTGTTCCCGTATGGCATCAAGGCATGAGCTCCATACCTGTTGCTCAATAGAATCATTGTTCCGGTGTCGGGTGTCCTGCTTCTCCGGAAGGATCATGGTATCTGCGTAAAGCATGGAAAACGGGAGTTATGAAGGGGGACGGGCCTCTAACGCGGTCCATCAACATCTGACTGTCAGCAAGTTACAGTTTTAGGGAGAGAAAAAAGAATTCGTCCACGGAAAAAACGCCCATCTCCAGTGTATAGTATCAACAGAGTTATCAACATTGTAAAATATTTAAAATTATTGTTTTATAGGTTTTTATGAAAAAGATATCCACATCTGTTGACAATGCCTTCACGCGGCAGTCCGCGGCGCCGGGGCCGGTGGAATTTTTTTATCCACAAGTTATCAACATTCTGAGGCCGATGAACTGCCGGGGGTTTCGGGCCTTCTCAGAGAGGAATATCGGCTGCAGAGGGCACAGTATATTTAATGCTGAAGCGGATTTGTTAATGACAGGGCATTATGCTAAATTACGCGCCCAGTAATTTTGATGTTTTGATAGTTTATCCCTACAACACGGTGAGGAGCCATTTGAGATGAAGAGAACATTTCAGCCCAGCAACAGGAAAAGAAGGAACAAGCACGGCTTCAGGTTGCGCATGTCGACCAAGAACGGCCGCAAGATCCTTTCGGCAAGAAGAGCTAAAGGTCGTCATTCGCTGACGGTCAGCAGCGAGATGGGAACTGCAGGTAAATAACAACATCGCTTTGCCGGGAGTCCGGCATGGATGCATAACTGCTTTTTCAGGTATTGTCAAAAACGCATATCCACGCTCTGCCACGGCATGAGATCTTGAGGAAGAGAGCAGTGATATCGCTGCTCTTCACCAACGGGAAAAGCCTTAAAGGTGATTTCCTCCGGATTGCGTACCGCTCTCCGGGAGATGTCCCGAAGTCAGTATTCCCCTCTGTTATGTTCGCCGTCAGCAAAAAAACGCTGCCCTCGGCCGTCAGGCGTAACCGCGCCAAAAGGATGATGCGGGAGGCATACCGACTGGAAAAGCCGTTTATTGCGCAGCGGATGAGGGAGACCTCCCTTTCGGCTTTGCCCGGATCCGTTGACATGGTATTGCTGTATACAAGAAAAGGAGGGGCGATTCCAACCCTCGATGATTTCAGGCGGGAGTTCAGGACTTTAGTGAGCCAGATAAGGTTTTCCTGAATGATTCCTTGTAAGGTATGGATGAGAGCGTGCAGAAGGACTGGATAACGGAAGTAGAGATGGTCATCTGGAAGGTTGTCAACAAGGCGCCACTTGCGCTCATAAAATTCTACAGGGGATTTCTATCCCCGATGTTTCCTCCGTCCTGTCGTTTTTATCCCACTTGTTCGGCATACGCCCTTGAGGCGTTCGAAACCCATAATTTTTTCAAGGCATCCTGGCTGAGTGTGTGGCGCATTCTCAGATGCAACCCGTTTTCTAAGGGTGGTTACGACCCCGTGCCCCCTCATGACGGTGTTCCGGGAACAAAAGAGGACTAGAAAATCCATGGATAGGAATTCAGTAACGGGATTGGCGCTCATCGCCTTGATCATGATTGTATGGCTGCAGTTCATGTCGCCGGAGAAAAAGCCGCTGCAAGATGTTACCGATGCGGGAAAAGCCCGAACGGAGCAGGTTGCCGCCGAAATCCAGTCAGACATGCAGCCTGCGGTTGTACCTGCAACGGAAGACTCCTTCGGGATGTTCGCTCCTGCCGCTGACGGCACGGAACGCCTGACCAGCATCGACAACGACCTGTTCCATGCGGTCATTTCCTCTAAAGGAGCTACCCTGAAGTCGCTGGTGCTTAAAAAACACCTTGACGGCCAGCTCAAGCCGTTTGATCTTGTGAGCGACGCCAAGGACGGAGCCCTTTCCATGCTCTTTTTAACCCGCGAGGGACGCCGCATCGATACACGCGACCTATACTTTGAGGGTTCGAGCCTTGATACTCTCCATACCATCAAGGGCAAAGAGACTTATGCCCTCCGGTACCGCCTGGCGCTTTCGCCCCGGCAGTCGATAGAGGTATCCTATATTTTCACGGGAGACAGCTACCGCATCGGTTACGATGTGAAACTGACAGGGCTTTCCGGAGCCATAGCTGGTAATGAGTACCAGGTACAGTGGGACGGTGGTCTCCCTTACACGGAAAAGAACCGTGACGACGAGGCACAAAGCGCACAGGCCAGCGCATACCTTGGCGGCAGTCTCGTAAAGCTCGATGCTGAAAAGGATGGCCGTTCATACCGTGAGGAACAGTCGGGTGATGCCCGCTGGGTCGCGGTCCGCAACAAGTATTTCATTGCCGCCATTATTCCCGAAGACCGGACTGCCGGTTTCTATCTTGATGGCCAGAAGGCACGCGGGAATGCTTACGAAAACTATCTTGCCTCGCTGAAAATGGAAGTGCCTGCGTCAGAAGACGTGGTCAACAGCCGTTTCAGCCTCTATCTGGGGCCGCTTGACTACAACACCGTCAAGGCACAGAATGCAGACATCGAAAAGATCATGGATTTTGGATGGGATTGGCTCACCAGGCCGTTCGCAGAGTTTCTTATCCTTCCCGCCTTCACCTGGATGAACAGGTTCGTGCACAACTACGGACTGATCATCATCATTTTCGCTTTTCTCGTCAAACTGGTGACTTATCCGCTCTCGACGGCCTCTACCAAGTCAATGAAGAAGATGGCGGCTCTCCAGCCGATGCTGAAGGAGCTGCAGGACAAGTACAAGGACAACCCTGCAAAACTGCAGAGCGAGCTCGGCCGCATATACAAGGAGGCTGGTGTGAATCCGCTCGGAGGATGCCTGCCGGTGGTGCTGCAGATGCCCCTTCTATTTGCCATGTTCTACGTATTCCGTTCCTCAATACAGCTTCGCCAGCATGGATTTCTGTGGGTGAAGGACCTTTCGGTCCCGGATTCAATTCTTGATTTCGGTTTTGCCATCCCGATGTACGGAAGCCACATCGCTCTGCTTCCTATCCTCATGGCTGTGACTGTCTATCTTCAGCAGAAGATCACGCCGACAGCGCAGACGAACGACCAGATGAAGATCATGCTGTACATGTTTCCAGTCATGATGCTGCTGTTTTTCAATAACATGCCCTCGGGTCTGGCGCTCTACTACCTGATGTTCAACGTGTTCAGCGTCGCCCAGCAGTTCTACATCAATTCCACAAGTTCGGCCGCAGACCTCCCTCAGGTGAGCATCAGCGCGCCGTCCCGCCCCAAAAAGAAAAAATCGGGTAGCGGAAAGTAAGGGAGACCGATCTTGCTGATTGAACAAGCCGACCGGTGGCTGTTCGGGATACTGAACAGCCGGCTGGCCAATCCCTTGTTGGACGACCTGATGGTTTTTCTGACGAGCGGAAACCTTTCCGGCCACATCCTCGCCCTTATCATCTTGTTTATGATCGTGCAGCGGGGCCGGAGCGGGCTGTTCCCATTGATTCTTGCGCTTGTGGCCGTCGGCCTTTCAGACTATACTGCATCAGGGGTGCTCAAGCCTCTTGTGGCGCGGGTTCGTCCCTGTTTCGTACTGGAGCATGTCCGTTTGCTCATCGATCAGTCACGTTCATGGTCGTTTGCTTCCTCCCATGCCGCCAACATGTCGGCAGTTGCCACGACGGTCTGGATTTTCTTCCGCCGTGGTCCCCTCATCGAACGGACGTTCACATGGATTACCATTGCTTATGCCATACTGGTCGCTTTTTCGCGCGTCTATGTTGGTGTCCACTACCCCGGTGATGTGCTTGCAGGCATGATGATCGGTGCCATATGGGCATCGATTGTCTATCTGGCGTTCAGCTGGGTTATGAAGAATTTCCTGCACCGTCCATTGGCGGAAGGCGGAGGCGATGGGGCAGCCTGAACAGTACTGGGGCATCGATCTCGGCGGCACCAAAATCGAAGCGACGGTCATCGGATCGGGAACGAAGGAACTGCTCCGCATGCGGATCCAGACGGAGGCGGACCGTGGTTACGAGCATATCCTTCAGCGTGTCCGTGAACTTGTCGAAGGCATCTCTGCCCGTTTCGGGCTGCCCTTTCCCGATCTGGTCGGAATCGGAACGCCGGGCAGGTATGATGAGCGCTCCGGCACCATGAAGAATTCCAACACGGTATCGTTGAACGGACGGGATCTTCCTGCGGACCTCAGCGAGGTACTGGGCTGCCGGGTGGCAATCGAGAACGACGCGAATTGTTTCGCGCTTGCTGAGTCGCTCCACGGGGCGGCAGCCCCCTTCATGAAGTCCTCCTCCTCCACTGTCTTCGGCATCATTCTTGGAACGGGAACTGGTGGCGGCATCGTCACCGGGGGGATGGCCAGAAAAGGTGCGCATGGCATTGCCGGAGAGTGGGGGCACAATGTGCTCATTCCGGATGGAGAATCGTGCTACTGCGGGCGCAGGGGGTGCGTGGAGACGGTCATTTCCGGCCCTGCCCTCGAGCGCTGGTATTTTGAGCGCTCCGGGGTGAAACTTCCGCTGGAAGCTATTGCGAGCAGGACATCTACCGATGAGGCGGCCAAGCAGACCATCAGGCGTCTTCTGGAGCAGTTCGGTAGAGCGCTCGGCCCTGTTCTCAACATTCTCGATCCCGATGCCTGCGTCATCGGCGGTGGGGTCGGCAACATCGACGCGCTGTATTCTGAGGAGGCGTTACTGGAAATCGAGCGGCATCTATTCAGCGGTCGTCTCGAAATCCCGATTCTCCGGCCGAGGCTCGGCGACAGTGCCGGAGTTATCGGAGCCGCTCTGAGGGCAAAAGCAGACAGAAACATTCAACAATAGATACACTTCGGCATGGCGGATACAACGTATAGGAAAGGTGACCTCATTGAACTTACCATCACTGATCTGGCTGAAAAAGAGCAGTGCTTCGGCAGGCTTCCGTCAGGTATGGGGGTAATGGTGTCGGGTATGCTCGCAGTAGGCGACCGGGTATCGGCCGAGGTCCGAAAAGTTCGCCAGCGCTACATCGAGGCGGCAGCAGTGGAGGTGCTTGTGCCCTCGGAAGACCGGACTGAGCCGCCATGTCGTTTTTTTGGTGTCTGCGGGGGATGCAAGCTGATGCACGTCAGCTATGAGGCGCAGCTCCGTTATAAGGAGAAGAAGGTCCGGGATGCCCTCACTCATCTCGGCGGCTTCCAGGATCCGCCACTCACCCCGGCTCACCCGGCACCCACCCCGGTCCACTACCGAAACAAGATTGAGTTCTCCTGCTCAAGCAAGCGCTATCTGCTGCAGGAGGAGATTGCCGCCGACAGCCTGCGGGCGCCGAAAAATTTCGCACTCGGTTTCCATGCTCCCGGCAATTTCGAAAAAGTGATTGATATCGACAGGTGTTTTCTCGCCACGGAAGGGATGAACAGGGTCCTCAACCTGACGCGTGAGTTCGCTCTCCTGAACACTCTGGAGGCATACGGGGCCAAAGAACATACCGGGTTCCTCCGGAACCTCGTCGTCCGGTACAGTGAAGAGCGGGATGAACTGATGGTTAATCTGGTGACCTCATGGTACGACCGGGATCTCATGGAGCGATACCGCCTTCACCTCGAGTCGGCGATGGAGGGGGTCCGCATGAGCATTGTCAACAACGTCACCAGCCGCCCGAACACCGTGGCTGTCGGCGAGTATGAGTACATCGTTTCAGGCAGCGGCGTCATCACCGAGCGGCTGGGTGAACTGGATTTCAGGATATCGGCCAACTCTTTCTTCCAGACCAACACCCGCCAGGCCGAAACCCTCTATCGGTGCATACTTCGGGCGGCAGAGCTCAAAGCGGAGGATATCGTCTACGACCTTTACTGTGGCACTGGCACCATAACCCTCTTCATGGCCCGGCATTCCAAAACGGCAGTCGGGCTCGAGGTGGTTGAGAGCTCGATTCAGGATGCCAGAGCTAATGCCGAATTCAACAGCATACCCAATGCGGTGTTCTTCCAGGCCGACCTAAAGGATTTCGGGACTCTTCTGCCGACACTTGACGCCTATGGGCGGCCGGACGTGGTTGTGACTGATCCCCCAAGGGCGGGCATGCATCCGAAAGCGCTCCAGGCAATGGTACAGCTGGAAGCGCGAAGAATCATCTATGTAAGCTGCAATCCGGCAAGTCTCGGACGGGATGGAAAGGAAATTACGGCGGCGGGTTACCGACTGGCGTCAGTGGAACCGGTGGACATGTTCCCCCACACCGCGCATATCGAGAGCGTGGCCTGCTTCGTTCGAAACTGAGGCGGGTGTTACTGCTTCCCGTTATCGATTTCTGTGAATTCGGCAGTTTCGGCCCCCTCATGCTTCTTCTTTTCCCATGCGGTGAATGCGTCGATGTCCTGGCTGATTGAGGCCAGAACTGCCGAGACGATGGCCAGATCGTCGGCAAATCCGAGAATGGGGATGAAGTCTGCGATGGCGTCGAAAGGCGCCACGAAGTAGATGAGTGCGGCTGCGGCAAGGACGATGGTCTGCCACGGTACCTCGCGGTACTCTTTGGAAGCATAGCTTTTCACCATGCGGAAGAGCGGCTGGATTTTTTCCAGAAGACCGGGTACCATCGCCGTGCTTCTGAGCGATGATGACTTGCTGATGACAGAGGCAAGCAGCTTCTGCACCCTGCCGGGGTTCTGCATAACCCTCTCTGCACGGCTCGTGCTTTTTTCAATGGACGGCGTTTCCATTCTTTCCTTCCGGTTGTCTCCCACTGTACCTATTTCCTTCCTGCCTTGAGCAGTTTGTGGCGTTCATCGGCACTGAGTGAGCTATAGCCGCTGTGTGAAATCTTCTCGAGAATCCGGTCTATTTCTGCCTCTGTCACCATCTCGTCATCGCGTCTGATGCTGTGGATCTTTGCTCCGCCGCGTTTCTTCCTGGGCAGGACTTTTCCAAGCATATCAGAGATGCTGATGTCCCGTCGTTTCAGGGTGATGTAAATCCAGCCGATCAGCATGCCGCCGAGGTGTGCGAAATGGGCGACGTTGCTTCCGCTGCCCATGGTGCGGCTTCCGAGCCCGGAGAAGAACTCGATGAAGGCGTATCCGGCGACAAAGAACTTCGCCTTGATGGGAAAGAGGAAATAGAGGAAGATATAGCGGTCGGGAAACATCATCCCAAAGGCCAGAAGGATCCCGTATACCGCTCCCGATGCGCCGATGGTCGGAGACAGGGAGCCCATGGTCGCGATCAGATTGATAAGGGCCGCTCCTATTCCGCAGGTGAAATAGTAGATGTTGAACTGCTTCGTTCCCCAGTGGTTCTCAATTTCTGCGCCGAAGATCCAGAGGGCGAACATGTTGAAAAAGATGTGCGCCGTTCCCCCGTGGAGGAACAGGTAGGTCAGCGGCTGCCATATCCTGAAGTTCCCCGAGCCGAGAGGCCAGAGGGCGAATTCGGAGAGGAGCACATTGCCGAATGCCGGGAAGGATTCCAAAAGGAACACTCCCACATTGATGAGAATGATGGCCTTGATCGCCGGAGGGATCACCTGGAACCCTCCGGGGCGATATGGTTGGTTCGAATAACTCATGAGCAGCGGTTTACCGTCCCCGCCGCAGGTCGGGCGGGGGCGTTCTCTGGAAAGGGGTGTGTCAGCCGTTCAGGGCGGCAATGCCGGGGAGCTCCTTGCCTTCAAGGAACTCGAGGCTCGCGCCACCTCCGGTTGATATGTGGGTCATTCTGTCGGCTAGACCGGCCTTGGCAACGGCGGCAGCAGAATCGCCTCCCCCGATGATAGTTGTGGCTCCCTCGGCGGTTGCAGCGGCGAGGGCTTCGGCAACGGCGATGGTGCCGCTGGCGAAGTTATCGATTTCAAAGACGCCCATCGGTCCGTTCCAGAGCACTGTTTTGGCTCCGAGAATCTCCTTGCGATAGGTCTCGACAGTTTTCGGCCCGATGTCCACCCCCATCTCGTTCTCTGCAAGCTGGTCGACTGACACTGCATGGAAAGGAGCATCGGGTGAAATTTCGGGTGCAGCCATCACGTCTTCGGGCAGGATGAGCCTGACGCCCATGCTTTTTGCCTTTGCAAGCAGTTCAAGCGCAAGTTCCGTTTTGTTGTCTTCCACCAGAGAGCGGCCTGTTTCCAGGCCCTGGGCCTTGAAGAAGGTGAAGACCATAGCCCCGCCGACGAGAACCGTGTCTACCTTGCTGAAAAGGTTGTCGAGGACATCGATTTTTCCCGAAATCTTCGATCCGCCAAGGATTGCAACGAATGGGCGTTCTGGGCTCTGAAGAGCTTTTCCGAGGTACATCAGCTCTTTTTCTATCAGGTAGCCGGCAACAGCGGTCTGGACGAAGTGGGTGATGCCTTCGGTCGAGGCATGTGCACGATGGGCTGTGCCGAATGCATCGTTTACATAAATTTCACCGAGCGAGGCAAGCTCTCTGGAGAATTCAGGGTCGTTGGCCTCTTCTTCAGGGTGGAAGCGGAGGTTTTCGAGCAGGAGGACTTCGCCGTCCTGCAGTGCCAGAGCCTGCTGCATCACTTCTGTGCCGATGCAGTCTCCCGCCATGATGACCGGAGTGTCGATGAGCTCGGAGAGCCGCAATGCAACGGGGTTCAGAGAGTAGTCAGGGTTGACCTTTCCTTTCGGCCGGCCAAGGTGTGACATCAGGATGAGGCGTCCTCCGTTGTCCAGTACCTTCCTGATTGACGGAAGGGCTTCGACGATCCGTTTGTCGTCGGTGATTTCTTTGTTGCCGTCAAGCGGAACGTTGAAATCTACACGCATCAGTACCCGTTTGCCTTGGATGGTTATGTCCGACAAGGTCTTTTTCTGCATTGCTCTCTTGATTGGTTGAAAAAACAAAAACCGGTGGCCCGTTCATTGTACAGGCAATATAATCATCTGGAACAGAAATAAGAGGGGCCTGTTATCCGTTCACCCGTTTACATTCAGGGTATGCGGCGAGCATTGCGGTATTTCCTGACATTAAGGGCATGGTCGCTGAGGGTGGAGGAAAAATAATGGCCGCCCCTGCCGGTCGCCACGAAGTAGAGGTAGCTTGTTCGGGCGGGGTTGACGACTGCCAGAATGGATGATGCACCGGGGCTGCATACAGGCCCAGGAGGAAGACCTCTATGCCGGTAGGTGTTGTAGGGCGAATCGATTTCAAGATCCTTGTAGTAGAGGCGGCGGCCCTCTCCGCCGATGGCGAACTGTACGGTGGGGTCGGCCTGCAGTCGCATCCCTTTTTGCAAGCGGTTCAGGTAGACGCTCGCAACCAGGGGCTTTTCGCTGTCAAGGGGGGTTTCGGCCTCGACGATGGATGCGAGTGTCAGGAGGGCGGTTTCGCTGAGTCCCTGTTGAGCGGCCGCCGCCTTGAGGCTGTCGGTAAAGAACGCCCTATACTGTTTGACGAGAAACCCTGCTGCTTCTTCAGGGGTGCTTGCCCACGCGAAATTGTAGGTTCCGGGAAAAAGGTAGCCCTCCGCGTTGCTTGCCCTGATGCCGTGTTTGTCGAGAAGTCGACGATTGGAGGCCGCAGCTACGAAAGCCGCCGAGTCGATGTCAAGATTGCGGGAGATGATGCGAGCTGTTTTCTTCAAGTCGAGCCCTTCGGGTATGGTGACCCGCACCTCATCCTGGCTGCTGCCATGCATATAGCTGAGCAGGCGGTAGCTCGACAGCCCCGGTGGAATGGTGTAGCGGCCGGGCTTGATGTTGTGAAGACCTGGGACGATGCGCCCTGTAAGGGTGACCGGCCAGCGGAGCCTGATGCTGCCGGCCCTGTGAAGACTGTCGACGATTGCGGAGAAGGATGCGCCGCGGTGGACAGCTATGCGGGTAGTCTCGCCGGAGGTGTTCAGGCCGGGGAGGGTAGAAAAGGCTAGAGCTGCAAGTGCAATCAGTATGACGGCAAGTATGGCAGTCTTTCCGGGGCCTTTGCCGGGGAGTGTTTTTGGTGTCATCAGGGGTGGGGCGCTCAGTCTTTGGGAGTGTTGCCTGCCCTGTTTTTCCAGGCATGCTGGAAGAGGCGGGACTCTTCGAGAATGCAGCGGTATATGTTTGCAAGGGTGAGCGACTTCTTTTCCGAACCGGCCCGTTCGAGCACGTTGTGGAGGACCTCTTTTTCACGCTCGGGCTGCAACACCTCTGCGCCCATCATAGACTTCAGTGCGCTGATTTTTTCAGCACAGTCCAGCCTCTCGCCGAGGAGGGCTGTGAGTTCACGGTCGATCGAGTCTATTTTTTTTCGCCATTGGTCAAGTTCCCGCCACTCTGCTTCATGGCCGGAGGGGGTGTCAGTCGTCATAGGTGTTCAGTCGGTTAATGGTGAGCGTCTTTAGCGTCGGCGACAGGCTTCGTTCCCTCCGAACAGCTGCATCCACCCGTCCACCTCCCGTTCAGGGAGGGGGTTTGCTGAAAACTTCCTCCGGTTCAGGCCGGGCTCCCCCGAGGGGGCGCTATCTATGAATCCCGGCAGGAGTATCGCCGCGAAATCGGCGGAACTCATGCACTTGGCCCCGAATGCCGCGGAGTACCTTCGGACCTCGTTGTCCGAACTTACAATAGTAAGGATTTTTGACGTCGTGTTCAACGATTTTGCGTAATCAATGATCCATCGGTCTGCACTTTTCCTGCGCGCGGTGTATACGACGTGCACCTCTCCTGTTTCATCCTGGTCACGGTACCGCCCGTCCCCGTCATAGACTACGGTGACTGGTGTTTTCTGTGCCCTGCGGTACCCGGCAAGCAGGGACTCAAGGCGCCTGCGAAGCGGCTCGAAGGGTTCTCCCTTTGAGGGGCGGAACAGGCTGTGGATGAGATTGTAGCCGTCCACGACGGTCTCTTTCTGTCGGTATTGCATAAGTGGGGGGCCATGTCCTCCATTATAATAATGGAATATTTTTTTAGTGCATCCTTTTTTATACATTTGAGGTGGTGGAAAATGGTAAAAAATGGGAGGTTTTGGCCCAATCGTAGCATAGTGAGCGTCGCCATGGCAGGTTTTATCGGAAAAGAGAGGCATGCGGTCGACGAAAAGGGGCGACTGATGATTCCTGCGAGGTTCCGCAGGAAGTTCCCCGAGGCGTTTGGGAGCCTTGACTCCAAAAAGGAGCCGGCTTCACTCTATGTGATGAAGTCACCCGACCGTTCCCTGGAGCTCTATCTTCCCGACGTGTGGGAGGAGATGGCCAGAACTATTTCCGCGCTCTCGGATTTTCATCCGGATGAGCGCCTCCTGAAGACCCTTATGTATGAAAGCCTTGAGATGGTCGAACTCGACCGTCAGGGCCGCATTCCCCTTTCAAGGGAGTTCCTTGACCATGCGGGGATTTCCCGGGATGTCGTCATCATCGGGGCCGATACCAAAATGATTGTATGGGAGCCGGCACGGCTATCCGAAGTGCTTGAGGGCAGCAGCGGGCGCTTTGCTGCGCTTGCGGGGCGGTATTTCTGATGCCCCGATCCCCTGACAGCTACCATGACCCGGTGCTTCTTCGTGAATGCGTAGATGCACTGGTCCGGGGCCCCGGTCTTTATGTGGACGGCACACTCGGTGGTGGCGGCCATTCCATGGCCATCCTCCGGGCGCTGGAGAACGGGGGCTGGCTTGAGGGTTCGCTTCTCGTCGGAATCGATCAGGATGATGAAGCCCTCCATGAGGCGGGCACACGCCTTGCGGCTTATTCCGGGAGTGCGGTTGCCGTGAAAGGCAATTTCCAGGACATCACCCGGCTGGCATCGAGGGAGGCCCTGCAGAAAGGGATGGAGCCCCGGGCCAGAGGAATCCTGCTTGATCTCGGGGTTTCTTCCCGCCAGATCGATAGGGCTGAGAGAGGGTTCAGTTATATGCAGAAAGGGCCGCTCGATATGCGTATGGACAGTTCGGCGCCCACGACGGCGGCGGACCTCCTCAACGAGGCGGATGAGCGGGAACTGGCCACGATTTTTTTTCGCTACGGCGAGGAGCCCCGGAGCCGTGCGATAGCCCGGGCTGTCGTTGCCGCACGGATGAAGCTCGGGCGACTCTCCTCGACCGAGGAACTTTCGGACATCGTGCGGAGCGTTGTGCATGGCCGCCAGCCGGCCATACGGTCGCTGTCGCGGGTGTTCCAGGCGCTCAGGATATCCGTCAACAGGGAGCTTGATGTCCTGCATCGGGTCCTCGAGGATGGGGTCTCGCTGCTTGGGGCGGGCGGGCGGATGGCTGTCATCAGCTATCACTCGCTCGAGGACCGGATTGTGAAGCAGTATTTCGCTGCACAGTCGAAATCCGACTGGGGGCCGAAAGGCGTCGGGCTCCGCGAGCCTCTCTCCAGAGGAGTGCTGGTCCCTGTCACCCGAAAGGCGGTTGTTGCATCGGAAGATGAGGTCCGGGTCAATCCCAGGTCGAGGAGTGCAAAGCTCAGAGTAGCAGAAAAAACAGGAGGAGTCCAGTGATCAGCGAGCGCTTGCTGCCTGCGTCATTCAGCAGAATCCAGACATTCTTTTTCAGGGGCCCTAGCCAGTCGGCCCCTGTTCCCGCCATCTTACCCGCACGGGAGGGTGCCAAGGCTGCTGTAGAACAGGAGCCGCAGGCAGCATCACCCGCCCCTGCCGACGCATTGCAGGAAAGTTCGGGTTCATTTGATTTTTCGAGCCTTCTGCGGTTGCGCTCGTTCGTGTATCTGCTTGCGGGGACGGGGTTTTTCCTGTTCCAGATCAACAGCACCATTGCCATCAAGAGTCTGGCGCTACAGAATGAGCGGCTCCGGAGCCATATCCAGCTGACTTCAAGCGTGCTTGCCGCCCAGGAACTGAAGATCAGGGAGCTGCAGAGCATCCACAGTATCACCAAGGACGCCGCCGCGCTCGGGCTCGCCCCCTCGCCGGAACCTCCTGTCGAGATCGAACCCTGAACGAGAGAACGTAAGGACGCGTGAGCATGAACGAAGAGCGTATAGAGATGCACGGGAGCGACCGGGGGTTCGGCCGGAGGATCGGCGTCCTCATGCTGCTGTTCGCCTTCTTCATGACGGCCATCATCGCTATGCTCTTCAAGATCCAGGTCGTCAATGGATCAATCTACAAGGACAAAGCCGCGAGGCAGTATGAGCGGGTGGTCACCAGCACGGCCCGGAGGGGTGACATACTTGACCGCCACGGCCGGATGCTTGCAGAGAGCATCGAGTCGGTATCGTTCTATGCCGATCCGAAGGTGGTGCGCCGCACCCCCCTCTTCGACAGCAAGGGACGTCCGGTCAACGACCCCCGGACCCGCCGCCAGAAGACCTTTGACAACTCCGGTGCCATCGCCACCCTGTTTGCCCGACATCTCGGAGGCAGTCGCGCCCCCTACCTCAAAGAGCTGAGGCGAAAGCGGGGCAATGCGGTGCTCGGCCGAAAAGTTCCCATTGCAAAGGCGCTGCCTCTTCTGCAAGAGAAGATTCCGGGTGTATGGAACGACCGCGAACACCAGCGCTACTACCTGAATGTCGCGGCCCAGCTCATCGGTCTGACCGGCAGCGGCAACCGGGGCACCAGCGGGCTTGAGCTACAGCTCGATCGCGAACTGCGCGGAACCGACGGCACGACCATCTATCAGCGGACTGCAACAGGGAACCGGTACCCTGCACCCGATGCCCGTCAGGAAGCTGCCGTTACCGGCAATACGGTCGAGCTGACCATCGACGCCGACATCCAGAGCATCGTGGAGGATGAGCTTGCAGGAATCGTGGAACGCTACAACGCCTCGGCGGCCACCGGCATCGTCATGAACGTCAGGACGGGCGAGGTGCTTGCTATGGCCAACAACCCCACCTTCAACCTCAACAACCGTGCGACATGGACAGCTGAAAAAGCCAGAAACCGTTCGGTTACCGACAGCTTCGAGCCAGGATCCACATTCAAAATCGTTATGGCCACGGCGGCTACCGAGAAACTCGGGCGCAAGGCCGAAGATATGGTCTTTGCACACAACGGGGTCATGCCGATCTTCAATCTCAGAATCACGGACCACGAGCCATACGGCAATATCACCTTCCGTGAAGCGGTCATGTACTCGAGCAACATTGTTTCGGCCAATACCGCAATGGAGGTCGGACGAGAGACCTTTTACGACTATGTATGCCGGTTCGGGTTCGGCAAAAAAACCGGGATCGGCCTTATAGGTGAACTTCCGGGTTCCGTGCGTCCGCTGGAAAAATGGGACGGCACCACACTTCCATGGATGGGCTACGGCTACCAGGTCATGACCACCCCCCTGCAGATCCTGCAGGCCTACGCAGCCCTTGCCAACGGAGGGGAGCGGATGCGCCCGTTCATTATCAGGAGGATTGCCGATGCTGGTGGACGTACCGTGCGCAGCTTCGAGCCGGAAGGGGTCGGCAGGGTGATGTCGGAAAAGAGCGCCGCATATATAGGGACAGAATATTTTAAGGCTGTTGTAGACAGCGGTACGGCGGTGAGTGCTTCCCTCCAGGGAATCAGTGTGGCTGGAAAAACAGGCACGGCGCGGCGGGCGAGCGGCGGTTCCTACCGCACGGCGGTATATGTCTCCTCGTTTGTGGGATATTTCCCCGTTGAGGACCCCCTCTATGCTATAATCGTACTTGTTGAAGATCCCAAACCAGCGTATTATGCGTCCACTGTAGCCGCTCCCTCGTTCCGTTCAATCGCATCGAGGATGATTGCCTGCTCAAGCGAAATGCAGAAAAATCTCTCCATTCGCTCGTCGGAACAGGCAGAGCTGAATCGCATTGTCTCGGTGGCGGTCCCTGAGCTTCGGGGCATGCCGCGTGAGGAGGCCGAGCGTCTTCTGAAATGGCTCGGACTCTCAATGGAGTACAGCGGGCCGCAGGATGGACTGGTCAGGAGCCAGAGTGAAGCACCCGGAACAAAAGTAGAAGAGCGGAGAAAAATAAGGGTGACGCTCGCCCACAGCAAGAGGAACAGGAACCCCTCATGAACCCCAACACCCTATTGGACGGCATGCAGCCTGTCGCTCTTCTGGAGATCCTCCGGGGGATGGGGCCGCATGCGGTTGTGGCAGGCGGGTCAGAGGGCGTGATGGTTCGGGCCCTCACCAATGACTCGCGGGAGGTGGAGCCGGGAGCGCTGTTTGTTGCTGTCAGGGGATTTGCCGCTGACGGCCGACAGTTCATCAAGGATGCCATCGCCGGAGGCGCATCGGCGGTGGTCTCGGAGGACTTTCCCGTGGATATCTCTGCTAACGGTCCGCCCTGCATCCGGGTTCCGGATGCGCGCAGGGCGCTCAGCCTTATTGCGGCGGCATATTACGGTCATCCGGCTGACCGGCTGAAGATTGTCGGTGTGACAGGTACGAACGGAAAGACAACGACAGCACGCCTCATCTCCTCCATTCTCTCCATGAACGGGATTGCCTGCGGCTACATCGGTACGGGTAAAGCCCTCATCGGAGACCGGGAGATCCTGCTGGAACGGACCACCCCCGAGGCCCATGGGCTGCACCGCCTGTTCCGGATGATGATAGAGGGCGGCTGCCGTGCGGTGTCGATGGAGGTTTCCTCGCATGCGCTTGAACTCAAGAGGGTCCACGGGGTCGCATTCCATGCGGCGGTGTACACCAATCTGACGCCGGATCACCTTGATTTCCATCCAACGATGGATTCCTATGCGGAATCCAAACGAAGCCTGTTTGACCAGCTTGCGCCTGGCGGCTTCGGGATATTCAACACCGATGACCCGAAGGCTGCGTTTATGGCGGCCAGGGTACCCGAGGACCAGCGGGCCTGTTGCTCTTTGACCTCCATGCCGTCCCGCGGCATTCGGTGCGCCCGGAACTATGGCGCGCTGGTGCGCAGTCAGGGTGCGGGATCCTCGGTGGTTGCACTATCATTTCCCGGAGACGTGGAGTTGGAAGAGGAGTTCCGGCTGCCGGGACGGTTCAATGTGATGAATATGCTGGAGGCCGTCGCGGCAGCCCATCTGCTCGGCGTCCCTGTTCAGGCGGTCGCTGCATCGGTTCCAATGCTTCGCGGTGTCGAAGGGCGGATGGAGCTGGTCGAGGGACCCGGAATCAGGGGGATGTCCATTGTCGATTACGCACATACCCCCGATGCGCTCCAACAGGCGCTCGGTACCCTGCGAGAACTTCTTCTCCCTGACGGCAGGCTTATCGTCGTGTTCGGCTGTGGCGGCAACCGCGATCGGCAGAAGCGCCCGGAAATGGGACGGATTGCTATGGAGATGGCCGATTTTGCGCTCATCACCTCCGACAATCCCCGTGACGAGGATCCCGAAGCTATCCTTGACGAGATTGAGGCGGGTATGGGTGGAGGCGAGCCCCTTCGCATCGCCGATAGGGCGGCAGCTATCCGCATGGCGGCAGGTATGCTTCGTCCCGGAGACATCCTCCTCGTCGCAGGCAAGGGGCACGAGTGTTATCAGGAGGTTCTTGGCGTGCGGGAGCACTTCTCTGACCGTGAGGTGTTGGCGGCAGGCATTGCAGGCAAAGACGGTAAAACGAAACCCGAACAGGAATCGAGGGAATGAAAGGTGTATTGACATGGGAGAACTTCAGGCAGTGCGGAGAGCTGGTCCTGAACCCCGAAGCTCCCCCCCGCAGGGAGGTGCAGGATCCGGTAGCGGCCATTGATTCCAGGGCGATTGATGGGCCGGGAATCTTCATCGCGCTCAAAGGCGATTCGACCGACGGGCACCAGTTTGTCCAGGATGTGTTCCGGCGCGGCGTCGACTTTGCGATGGTGTCACGGGAGTGGCACAGCCTGGAGAGCGATCAGCTTCCTCCTCCAGGCAAAGCCTACATCGTAGTGCAGGATACCGAAAAAGGCTTGCAGGAACTCGCGTCGATCTACCGCGACACCTTTCCGATTCCGGTTGTCGGTATCGGCGGCAGCAACGGCAAGACCACGACGAAGGAGATGACTGCGGCGGTGCTTCGCACCGGATTCCGGGTCCATGTGAGCCGGGGCAACTTCAATAACCATCTCGGAGTTCCCCTTACGTTGCTCGGTATGCGACGCGACACCGAAATAGCCGTCGTTGAGATGGGCATCAACCATCCCGGGGAGATGGAGCTGCTCACCGCAATCGCACGGCCGACTGACGGACTTCTGACCAACATCGGTCACGAGCATCTCGAGTTCCTCATTGACCTTGATGGCGTCAGCCATGCCGAGCGAAAGCTGTTCGACTGGCTCGACCGGTGCCGGGGCACGATTTTTGTCAACGCCGATGACCCTCGCCTCGCGGATGCCGCAACCGATCCCGAACGTCACTTTCTCTATGGAACAGGAAGTCCGGAAGGAAGGTTCTGCAGCGCAGAATCAGTTGTCGTCGGCCCCGGTGGACGGGTATCGTTCATCCTCACGGCTGGTGCCATGCGGGAGCATGTCTCCCTGCAGTTCACCGGCCGGCACAACGTACAGAACGCGGTGGCCGCGGCGGCGGTCGGACTGCACTTCGGCCTTTCTCCGGCACAGGTGAAGGCGGGCCTCGAAGGCCTCCTTCCCGAATCCGGATGGAAACGGCTTGAGCTCTCGGAGGAAGGCGGTGTCACCATCATCAACGATACCTATAACGCCAATCCGGATTCTATGCGCCTCGCTCTCGACACCCTTGCCGATATGCCGTGCAGCGGGCGGAGGATCGCCGTCATCGGCGACATGCTTGAACTCGGGGCCTCTGCAGAGGATGAGCACCGGAGCGTTGGACGCTATCTTGCCGGCCTTCCCGTCGATATGCTCTTTACTTTCGGCGCGCTTGCCGATCTTGCCGGCCGGGAGTTTCCGGAACGATGCCGGGGGCATTTTAATGGAAGGGATGCATTGCTCCATGCCCTTCTCAAAGAAGTCAGGAGCGGTGACGCGGTGCTCTTCAAGGGCTCTCGAGGCATGCGCCTGGAACAGACGGCCGGGGCGCTTTTACTCTCACTGAAACAGGGAACACAAACAAGCTGAACGGAGGCCTATGCTCTACTATCTCCTGCATTACATCAACAGTACCTACAGTCCTCCCGGACTCGGTGTTGTCGAGTATCTCACCTTTAGGGCGAGCGCTGCTGCCATCACGGCCCTCCTCATAACCCTTCTGGCCGGCCCGTGGTTTATCGGCTACCTCCGCTCGCGTTTCATCGAGCCGGTCAAGGAGGAGGCTCCTCCCGAACACCGGAAGAAAAAAGACCTGCCGACAATGGGCGGCCTGCTCATTATTTTTTCCATAGAGGTGTCAGTGCTGCTCTGGTCGAAATTCGACGATCCGCACGTATGGCTGATCATGCTTGCCATTCTCTGGATGGGCATCGTCGGATTCATCGATGACTACAGCAAGGTCGTGCTGAAGATCAAGGGCGGGCTTTCCCCCCGCTGGAAGCTCGCCGCGCAGGTTTCGCTCGGCCTCGTGGTCGGCATATACACCAGTCTTGACCCTGCGTTTTCTGTGCTGATGCGGGAGACTACCGTGCCGTTCTTCAAGAACCTGACGATCGATTACGGCTACTTCTATATCCCTGTGGTCATTTTCATCATCACGGCACTCTCCAATGCAGTCAACCTCACTGACGGCCTTGACGGGCTGGCCTCGGGGAGCTCGGCCATTGTGGTCTTCGCCCTTGGAGGTTTCGCCTACCTTGCCGGCAACGCGGTCTACGCAAGCTATCTCAGCATCCCGTTCATTCCCGGCGGCGGAGAGATAGCCGTGGTATGCATGGCCATCGTCATGGCTTCTGTCGGGTTCCTCTGGTTCAACTCCAACCCTGCGGAGATCTTCATGGGCGATACCGGATCGCTGGCGCTCGGCAGCGCCATCGCCGTCATCGCGCTGCTCATCAAGCAGGAGCTCCTTCTTCCGGTGCTGGCGGGGACCTTTCTTCTGGAAACCCTTTCGGTGTCGGTGCAGGTGCTCTACTTCAAGTATACCCGGATGCGTTTCGGACAGGGGCGCCGGATTTTCCTTATGGCGCCGCTCCACCACCATTTCCAGCTGAAGGGCTGGGCTGAACAGAAGATCGTCATCCGCTTCTGGATCGTCACCATCCTCTTTTTCCTCACCAGCCTCATGACACTGAAACTCAGATGAAGAGAGCGGACCTTGAGGGCAGGCGGGTGTCGGTGATCGGCGCCGGACGGAGCGGGAGCGCTGCAGCTGAACTGTTGGTGCATAACGGCGCACAGGTGCTGCTCAGCGAAAAAGGGGCAATGGACCCTGATACTGCAAGCCGACTCTGTCAGATAGGGGCGGAAATCGAGTCTGAAGGGCACTCGGACAGGGTGTTCGATGCGGATTTTGCCGTCGTAAGTCCCGGTGTTCCTCCCGGTGTGCCGGTCATCCGGGAGCTCGAGCGGCGTCAAATCCCCGTGCACAGTGAGATTGAATTGGCATCATGGTTCTGCCGGGCCCGGATTGCGGGCATCACCGGCACGGATGGCAAAACAACGACGGCGACCCTTGTACAGCGGATGGCGGAGGCTGACGGTCGCCTCGCCGGGTATCGGGCTTACGGGGTCGGCAATATCGGGGTTCCCTTCTCTTCCCTGGTCGAAGAGATGGATGAGGGAGACATTGCTGTTGTCGAACTCAGCAGCTACCAGCTTGAGCGCTGCAGCTCCTTCCGGCCCGAGGCAGCCCTTATAACCAACATCACGCCCGACCACCTCGACCGGTACGGTGGCGACATCATGCGCTACGCTGAAGCGAAGTACCGCATCTCGATGAACCTCGGCCCCTCCGGGACCCTCGTCTACAACGCTGACGATCCGATCCTTCGAGCGCGTTTTTCCGGGGGTGGCTTTCCGTTTTCGACCATGCCTTTCTCTACGGCGGGGCCCGTCGGGGGCGATCCTTCCTCCGGGGTTTACCTTGAAGACGGATGGGTGCATGCCGGCCTTCGGAGGCTGATCCATACCTCCGAGTTCCAGAAAGGGAGCTTCCGCGGCAACCACAATAACAGCAATGTCCTCGGAGCGATTGGCCTTGTCCGGGCGCTCCGGCTGGACGAAAATGCGGTGCTTCAGGCGCTCAGGGAGTTCCCCGGCGTCGAGCACCGCCAGGAGTTCGTTGCCCGCAAGCGGGGTTCGGACTGGATCAACGATTCTAAGGCCACCAATGTCAATGCCATGCGTCAGGCGCTCGAGGCGGTTCCCGGCCGCATCGTGCTGATTGCCGGAGGGCGTGACAAGGGGAATGACTATTCGGCAGTTGCCGCCCTCATACGGGAGAAGGCCGTCCTTGTCGTCGCCATGGGCGAGTCGCGACAAAAAGTCGCCGATGCATTCCGTGCCGATGTCGAGGTCGTCGAGGCTCCTACGCTCGAGGACGCCGTGCGGCTTGCCGCCGAGGCAGCCGGGCCTGATCGGACGGTGCTCTTCTCTCCCGGGTGCGCGAGTTTCGACCTGTTCAGGGACTTTGAAGACCGCGGCCGCAGATTCAAGTCCGAAGTCGGGAGGCTGGAGGAATGACGGAGATCGCCTACATGCCTTCTTCACGCGGCGAGGCCGTTGCCGGCAAGCTCTTGCTGTTCATTGTTTCTGTATTGATGTGCATCGGGGTGGTGGTCGTCTACAGCAGCGGTGCCGGTTGGGCCGAAACCAAGTTTTCCAACAGTGAGTATTTCCTCTGGCGTCACGTCATCTTCACCATTGCCGGAGTCGCAGTCGTTCTCGTTGTCGGTCATTTCGACTACCATTTCTTCTCGAAAATAAGCCGGCTGCTTTATCTTGTGAGCCTGATCCTCCTGACGGCGCTCCTGCTCCTGAAGGTGGTTGGTGTCATACATGGTGCTGCGCGCTGGATTGGCGTCGGACCTGTGAAATTTCAGGTTTCCGACCTTGCCAAATACGCCATCATCTTCCGCTTCGCCCGGTTTATCAGTGACAAGAAGGGAGATGTGCGCGACCTTGACACCGGATACTACCCCATGCTTGCGCTGCTGCTTGCCGTTTCGGTGCTCGTGGCGCTTGAACCGAACTTCAGTACTGCCTCGCTCATCACCATCCTCGGCTTTATCCTCATGTTCGCCGGTGGCGTGAACATCCGTTACCTTCTGGCGACCGGCGCCCTGGTCATTCCGATCGCCATAGCCTACGCTCTTGCTGCTCCGTACCGGATCGCCCGGCTTGTCTCGTTCTTCAGCGACAGTCCGAAAGGCCTCAGCTACCAGGTCGTTCAGGCGCTCATCGGGCTCGGCAACGGGGGGCTTTTCGGGCTTGGCATCGGGGCCAGCAAGCAGCGGGAGCTCTATCTTCCGCTTTCCTACAACGATTTCGTCTTTGTCGTCATCGGTGAGGAGTACGGATTCATCGGAGCAGTGTCGGTCGTGCTGCTGTTTGCGGGCTTTTTCATCTGCGGGCTGATCATCGCCAAGCACGCTCCGGATCTCTTCGGAAGGTTTGTCGCACTCGGCATCACCGTTGCCATCACCCTTTTCGCCTTCATCAACATTGCCGTGGCCTGCCACCTCATCCCGACGACCGGTGTTGCGCTGCCGTTCATAAGCTACGGTGGTACCGCCCTGCTTTTCAACTCGCTCGGTGTGGGAATCCTGCTCAGTATTTCCCGGCACCGGAAACGGATGCATGACAAGGCGGCGGAAACAACACGAGAACCCTCCACTGAAACCGGAGCTGAACCATTGGACTGGAGCCTCCCATGAACATACTGTTTGCCGGAGGGGGCACCGGAGGCCACCTCTATCCCGCTGTCGCCATGGCCGCCATGCTGAAAGAGATGGTGCCCGGTGTCGAACTCTCTTTTGCCGGTACTGCCTCGGGAATTGAGGCGGGGGAGGTTCCGCGGCTCGGTTACCGGCTGCACCTCATTCCCGTTCGCGGGCTGAAGCGCGGAGGGTCGCTCAGCACCCTTTTATCCAATGTCGGGGTCCTTGCCGATTTTGCGGCTTCGCTCTTCAGGGCGGCGGCACTGATCCGGAGGGAGCGCCCCGACGTGGTGGTCGGTACGGGAGGCTTTGTCAGCGCACCGGTGCTGCTTGCCGCCCAGCTGCTCGGCAGGAAAACGCTGATCCAGGAGCAGAACGCGTTCCCCGGCGTCACCACCCGCCTGCTTTCGATCCTTGCCCGTCAGGTGCATGTCGCGTTCAGGGAGGCTCCAGGATACCTCATGAAAAAACAGGGTGTATTCCTGACCGGCAATCCTGCCCGCAGTTTTCCGCAGCAAGAGAGTGGTGCCGGAAGGGCAGCGTTCGGGCTCGATCCTCTTCTTCCAACGCTGCTCGTGTTCGGCGGCAGTCGCGGTGCTCGTGCAATCAATAATGCAGTCCTTGAGAACCTCGGAAGGCTGACAGCTGGCGCCAATCTCATCTGGCAGACCGGGTCGCTGGACTTCGAGCGGATCGCAAAAGAGGTCAGTCCCGGCCGGAACCTGTGGATTGGTGCCTACATTGCGGATATGGGGAGTGCATATGCCGCGGCAGATCTTGTTCTGTGCCGTGCGGGAGCCTCAAGCATAGCTGAACTGACGAATCTCAGGAAGCCCTCGGTGCTGGTGCCTTATCCGCATGCTACGGGGGACCACCAGCGCCACAATGCCAGAGCGCTTTCCGTTCCGGGGGCAGCTCTCATGATAGAGGATCGGGACCTCGGCAGTCCTGAGGCCATTCAGGGCGTCATAGCCCTGCTCCGCGATAGGGAGCACCTTCAGAGGATGAGCGAGGAAGCCGGTCGGCTGTCGGCGCCTGAAGCCGCCCGTATTCTTGCCGGCCGGATCATCGAACTTGCTGAAGAACATTCATCGGACAATTAACCGGACAATTAACCGGATACACACAAAAGGGACCGTAATACTATGGAACTTGGAAAGACGAAACGCGTGCATATCGTGGGGATTGGAGGGGCAGGCATGAGCGCGATTGCCGAACTTCTCCTGAAATCGGGCTTTGCCGTCAGCGGCTCAGACCTGTCGACGGGGGAGGTGACCGACAAGCTGCGGCAGCACGGCGCCGTCATCTACCGCGGCCACGAAGCCGGGCAGGTGGCGGACTGCGATGTGGTGGTATACTCGTCGGCAGTCCGGGCGGATGAAAATGTCGAGATTTCGGAGGCGCTGAAAGCAGGTATTCCCGTTGTCAAGCGCGACGAGATGCTCGGTGAGCTGATGCGCTACAAATCGGGCATCTGCGTGGCCGGTACCCACGGAAAGACGACGACAACGGCGATGATCGCCACCATGCTGATTGAGTCGGGAGAATCGCCGACGGTGATGATCGGCGGGGTATCCGACTATCTGAAAGGCAGCACCGTCGTCGGCGAGGGCCGCTACATGGTGATTGAGGCCGACGAGTTCGACCGCGCGTTTCTGAAGCTGACTCCCACCATTGCGGTGCTCAACAGCCTGGAGTCGGAGCACATGGACACCTATGGCACCCTTGATGAACTGAAGCGTTCTTTTATAGAGTTCGCCAACAAAGTCCCCTTCTACGGAAGGGTGATCTGCTCGGTTGACTGGCCGGAGATCCGCAGGATCATCGGCTCCCTGAACCGCCGCCTGACGACTGTCGGTATCGAGGAGCCGGCCGATGTGACGGCCGGTGACATCGTTATGGACCACGGGAGCGCGACCTTCACCCTCACGGCGTTCGGCACCGCCTATCCCGGAGTCCGCATCAACGTACCCGGACGGCACAACGTACTGAACGCCCTTTCGGCATTTGCCGCGGGATTTGAGCTCGGCATTGAGCCGGCACGGCTGATTGCGGGGCTCGGCCGTTACAGCGGCATGCGCCGGCGCTTCCAGATGAAGTACCGTGATCAGCATGGGCTCATGGTCGTCGACGATTACGCCCACCATCCTTCGGAGGTGAAAGCTACTGTGAAGGCAGCCCGTAGCGGCTGGCCGGAAGCCAGGGTCGTTGCCGTGTTCCAGCCGCACCTGTTTTCAAGGACTGTGGAGTTCGCCGACGAATATGGCTGGGCGCTCTCTCGGGCGGACAGCGTGTACGTTGCGGCTGTATATCCCTCCCGTGAGAAGCAGGAGGATTTTCCGGGTGTTGATGGTGCCTTGGTGGCTGAGGCAGTCCGGAGGGCCGGCGGACGACAGGTCGATTTCGTTCCGGATCGGGATGAGCTGCTTGCTGCCGTTCTCAGCGAAGGGGCTGATCCGGGTCCGGGAGGTACCATCCTTCTTCTCATGGGTGCGGGCGATATCACTCAGCTTGCAACAGAGATAGCAGACCGGGTTTCCGGCGGGGAGGGCCATGCTCGGGCTTAAGGAACTGCGGCAGCATGTCCGGGGCGACCTGCACATCGGCGAGCCCCTGGCTGACCATACTGTTGCCCGCAGGGGCGGGCCAGCCGACGTTCTCGTCATTCCTGAAGGGAAGGCTGATTTCTGCAGGAGCATTCTTTATTTTCAGAAGAGTGACCAGCCCTTCAGGGTTGTGGGTACCGGTTCACGCCTGAATGACGGTGGAGCAGGGTTCCGCGGAGCGGTCATACTCTCGCATCGTGCGCTGCAAGGGGTGAGTGTGACGGCCGGGCGCGTCATCGCCGGAGCAGGAACCCTCCTCAGCGACCTTCCTTTGGAAATGGCCCTTCCCGAAGCATTGCCCGAGAGGCATACGGAAGGGAGTGTTGGCGGGGCTCTGTCCATGCGGTGCTGCTCGTTCTGTTCTGAGCTGTACGGACAGGTCGAGTGGCTTGAACTGTTCCGCAACGGCGAGGCGCGGCGGGTGAAGCCCGACGGCTTTGGTGAGGGTGAAGTGATACTATCCGTCGCGTTCCGCCTGGGGCGCAAATCGTGAATATTTATTTTGTGCAGCTGTTGTAATAATACCGAAACTGTTGTTTCTTATGACTGATTCCGAGGAGAGCAGCGCTTCCCGGCCCCTGGAGCGGCCGGATGGGGCTCCCAAATCGGGAGGAGGAGGAAAAGCCTTTATTCTGGTATTTCTTCCGGTGCTCCTTCTGCTCGGATGGCTCTGGAAAAGCGCTTCGTCGTGGGAAGAGGATGTACGGGTTCGGAGCATCGTGGTGGAGGGGGCCGACATCGTGGCAGCCGGAGACGTGGAGTCCGCCCTTGCGAGCCATCTCGGCCGAACGATGGATGGTGTGGACACAGCGGAAGTTGCCGGAAGGGTCAACGCAATTGCGTGGGTGAAGGATGCCTCAGTCAACCGGGAGCTTAACGGAATCCTGCGTGTTACCTTGAAAGAGCGCCGGCCGATGGCGCTCACTATAGTCGATGGAGTTGCTTCGGCCCTCGATAGAGAGGGGGTGCTGATGCCGCGCACAATGCTGAGGAGGACACAGTTCCAGAGACTCCTCACCGTGTCGGGCATCGCACAAACAAGGCCCATGAAACGGGGTTTCCGGCGGATCGAAGGCAAGGCGGCGGTGGTGATCCGGCAGTTCGTGGACGCGCTTGCCGATGCTCCTTATGCCGGGCTTCTCGTCCGCAGGCTGCATGTCGATGGTGCAGGACTAACGTATTTTACGGTTGCAGGGGACCCGGCCCGCTTTATTGTCGGCAATGACGGGGACTTCAAGGAAAAGTTGGAAAAATTCGAGATATTCTGGCGAAAGGTTGTAGCAAAGAAAGGTTTCGGAAGTTATGAGACGGTGGACCTGCGATTCCGGGACCGGGTTTTCACCACGGATTCCCCGGTCCGAGAGGCCCCACCGGAAGTGCCCCTGTAGAACATCATGCACGGAAAAGACACAATGCCCAAAAGCAATATTGCCGTTGGTCTCGATATAGGGACAACCAAAGTGTGTGTCGTTGTCGCCGAAAAGGACGCGAGAGGGAAGCTTAACCTTCTTGGCCGCGGCCTTGCGGCTTCTGAGGGTTTGCAGCGGGCCACTGTCGTCAACATCAATAAAACGGTCGAAGCCATACGTCTTGCCGTTGCCGATGCCGAGAGGGAGTCTTCCATCCGGATCGGCAGGGTGAATGTTGGTATATCGGGTACTCATGTGCACTGCATTCCGAGTACATCCGAGATCAGTATCAACCAGACCGGCGTGGTCACCGAGTCGGATGTGCGCAGGTTCCTTGAGAAAGCCCGTTCAAACATCCGCTATCTGGACATCGAGAATGAAATCATCCATGTCATTCCGCAGACCTTCACCGTCGACGATCAGGAAGGCCTCCCCGATCCCATAGGGATGGCTGGCACTACCATGAAGGGCAGCGCCTGCATCGTGGTCGGTCAGAAGACGAAGATCCGCAACATCCGACAGTGCGTTGAGAAAGCTGGGCTGGAGGTCGGCGCCATCACGTTCGAGCCCATCGCCTCCGGGCTTGCCGTACTCAGGGAAAGCGAGCGTAAAAGCGGCGTGGCAGTCATCGACATCGGCGGAGGTACTACCGAGGTTGCCGTCTATCTTGATGGGGCGATACATTATTCAGACGTCATCAAGGTCGCCGGAAACGATGTCACCGGCGATATCGCCTACGGGGTGAAGACACTTCACGGCATCGCCGAGGATCTGAAAATTACCTATGGATGCGCCTACGGTCCCGAAAGCGGCCAGGACGAGGAGCTTGTAGTGGAGGGCATCGAGGGGCGCCCCCAGAAATACTTCCCGAGAAGCTCCCTTACCATCATCATCGAGGCCCGCATGACGGAGATTTTCGAGATGGTCCGCGACTCCCTCAAGCAGTCGGGCCTCTACGATGCCCTTAACGCCGGAGCGATAATCACAGGCGGAGGGGCGCTGCTTCGGGGTACGGAGCCTCTTGCTTCGCGTATTCTGGGGCTCGATGTCAGAACCGGGTGCCCTGAAGGGGTGTCCGGCGGAATCCGCGGTGCTGTCGAGAGTCCCATCTATGCGACCGTCACGGGGCTTGTCGGCCATGCATTCGAGCATGCGCTTATGGATGAGCCGATGACGCCTGACCAGACTGAAGCGAAGCCCGTGGGAGGATCGGTTCCTCATCCTCCTCCGAAGACTGAGCCTGAGGATGCTCCCGACGGATTCGGCCAGAAAATCCTCAACAGATTCAAGAAATTCTGGGAGCAGCTGTGAGGCGAACTGCGGAACACGAAACGGGAGGGCGATAAGCCATGGCATTTGAACTCGATCCGGGCCTGTTCGACAGCGACCAGTCCAAGGGCGTCACCATCAGGATTGTCGGCGTTGGAGGTTGCGGCGGAAACGCCGTCAACAACATGATCGACCGCAAGATCAGCGGAGTGGAATACATCGTGATGAACACCGACCGCCAGGCACTTTTAAACTCCAAGGCGCCGCTTCGGGTGCAGATTGGACGGCGGGCTACGGGAGGGCTCGGTGCCGGAGCAGATCCTGCTCAGGGTCGACAGGCTGCAGATGATGACCGCGACATTATCGCTTCCCAGCTCGAGGGCGCCGATATGGTTTTCATCACCGCCGGCATGGGTAAGGGCACCGGAACAGGTGCGGCTCCGGTTATCGCTTCAATCGCCCGGAACATGGGCATCCTCACCATCGGCGTGGTCACGCGCCCGTTCGGGTTCGAGGGCGACGTGAAAGCCCGCATCGCCGACGGAGGTATTGCTGAACTGCGCAAGTACATCGATACCCTGATCATCGTCGAAAACGAAAAGATACTCAGTATTGCCGAAGAGGGGGTCAGTGCTACCGAAGCCTACAACATGGCAAATGATGTCCTCTACCGCGCAGCAAAGGGCATCGCTGATATCATTACGAGCCATGGCCATGTCAATGTGGATTTCGCCGACGTACGCAGCATCATGTCGGGTGCAGGAGACGCGGTTATGGGCTCGGCGGCAGCGGCCGGTGAGCGCTGCGCCCTCAAAGCCGCCTCGGACGCGCTCGGTAGCCCGTTGCTCGAGGGCATCTCCATCAATGGATCGAAAGGGGTACTGGTGAACATCACCGGAGGGGTTAGCATGCGCGACCTTTCGGAGGCGATGAGCTTCATCGCTGAACAGGCCGGAGGGGAGGCCAAGATCATCAACGGCTATGTCGACGAGCAGCTCGTCGGCGGCGAAGTCCGGGTGACGGTTATCGTCACCGGCTTCAAGCGCAAGGATCAGGAGCCGCCAAAGCCCCGCGAGCGGGAGGAGCCGCAAGCCATGATGTCCGGCATGCGGACGGTCCAGCCCCGGCAGAACCGTCCACACAATATGCCCTTCGCCTCTCCGCAGGGCGCGGCTATGGAAAGGCCGGACGAGGATCTCCGGGTTCCCGCATACATTAGAAAAAACATCCAGATATCCGGCCCGTATGATGCGGCCGGGCGAGTCACCGATGGCCAGGGCGGCGGGTTCGGTCGTGCCTCCGCCGGACGGAATGGAGAACATGAAGATATAATTCAGAAAAGTCAGTCAGATCTTCCGGCCCATCTTCGCCGAACCAAAAATTGGATCTGACAGGGTTTTTCTGGTAGACAATTCTTGTCATGAAGTATCACGCGCTTTCCGCTGAGGAGGCGGTTTCCAGAATAAAGTCGGGCGATCGGGTGTTTCTGCATACTGCAGCGGCAACTCCGCAGCGGCTCATCGACGCCATGGTCGGGAGGGCCGATGAGTTGAGAGACGTGGAGATCGTCAGCCTTCACACGGAAGGAGAGGCTGCCTACGTGCGACCTGAATACCGTGAGAGCTTCCGTCTGAACTCGCTCTTTGTCGGCCGGAACGTCCGTTCTGCTGTCCAGGGGGGCGATGCGGACGCCATTCCAGTCTTTCTCTCCGATGTTCCATCGCTGTTCCTGAACGGCGTGCTTCCTCTCGACGTCGCCCTTGTACATGTTTCCCCTCCTGACCGCCACGGATTCTGTTCGCTTGGCGTTTCAGTCGATTCCGCCCTTGCCGCAGTCCACGGGGCAAAGTTGGTGATTGCTCAGGTGAACCCAAATATGCCTCGTACTCATGGCGAGGGGATGCTGCATGTCAGCAGGATCCATGCGATGGTCGATGTCGATGACCAGCTTCCCGAGACCCCGGCGCATGAACTGACCGAGATTGAACTCAGCATCGGTCGCCATATCGCGGGCATCGTCGAAGACGGAGCGACACTGCAGATGGGCATCGGAGCCATTCCTGACGCTGCACTTGCGGCTCTTTCCGGGCACCGCGACCTAGGCATCCACTCCGAGATGTTTTCGGACGGTGTCGTCGAACTGGTGGAAAAAGGGGTGATCAATGGCTCGAAGAAGAACACCCACCGCGACATCATCGTGGCGAGCTTCCTTGTCGGAACACGCCGCCTCTATGACTTTGTCGATGACAACCCGCTCGTGGAGATGTTTCCTTCCGATTACGTGAACGACACCCGCGAGATCCGCAAGAACCCGAAGGTTACGGCCATCAACAGCGCCATTGAAATCGACATGAGCGGCCAGGTCTGTGCGGATTCGATAGGCCAGAGGCACTTCTCCGGCGTCGGCGGCCAGATGGACTTCATAAGAGGTGCTGCACTTTCTCCCGGCGGCAAGCCGATCATTGCGCTGCCTTCGACGACGCGAAAGGGGCTCTCGCGGATTGTCCCCCGCCTACAGCCGGGTGCCGGAGTGGTGACAACCCGTGCCCATGTGCAGTACGTGGTGACTGAATACGGCATTGTCAACCTGCATGGCAAGAACCTGCGCCAGCGGGCTGAAGCGCTTGCCAGCATCGCCCACCCGGATTTCCGCGAGGATATCTGCAGGGAGGCACATGCCGTCTACGGGGCCTACAGTAAGTCATCGATATGCTGCTAGTGTCATGTCACGCATCAACTGACGGATAAAGATGTTTAAGCTTGATTCGGGCTTTATCCGTGGTGAAGCGCCAGTTGATTATTGCGTTCAGGTTGTTCCGTTCTTTCTCCCAAGCCATGACTTCTGATCGAACTTCTGCGATTGTGTCAATGCGCCGGTTCAGGCACTGGCCTGAAAGAACTCGCAGCTCGATCTCTGCCATATTGAGCCAACTTCCGTGTTTCGGGGTGTAGACAAATTCAAACCGGTCAAGTAACGCCTTTGCTTCCTGCGGCTTAAAGGCCTGATATAATGAGCCGGGCTGATGCGTATTGAGGTTGTCCATCACCAGCGTAATCCGTTCCGCATGCTTGTACTTACTGGCAATCTCTGCAAGGAACCGGGCCCAGTCATCCTTTTTCCTGCT
>FUWD013173737.1_pt1 | contig 48925 bp, 35 predicted proteins | sample 1063281 | NCBI WGS metagenome assembly FUWD01 (sample SAMEA79048168, study PRJEB19326) | metagenome | biome: marine | reverse complement strand
AGAGAGCAGGTATGGGAAGCTCCCGGATATTCGAAAATGGACGTACATGTAACCTATGATCTTCCGACAATGGGCGGCTTAAACCTCCAGGTTTTTGCTCATATATTCAATGCTCTTGATGACGTTTATGTGCAGGATGCTGTCGATCACAGTCAATACAACAGTTATGGTGATAAAGTCCACGCTGCACATAATGCTGAAGTTTTCCTGGGTGGGCCCAGGTACTTCAACGCAGGTATAAGTGTACGATTCTAACTAAATCATATAAGATCAAAATGAGAAAAGCCCTGCTTCGGCGGGGCTTTTTATTTATAGCCAGGATTACTTTTGGGATAAGAATCAGTTTGTTTTCTTTACCTCCCGATGGAGTATTCCTCCTTTGGGATCTCGGATAAGCGTTACCAGTTCATTTCGCTCAGAATCGAAGATATACTCGATCGTCTCCAGCAGTTTTCCCTTGGCGTCAAAGAACTCTTTTTTCAGGAGGCGTTCGTTTTCATTGAACACCAGTTGATGACTGCCCATTTTTGTGCTATCCGCCAAATAATATTCTGATGTGGTGTATCTGAAACTTACAGGGTTAAGACTATCACCTTCCGTTTCGTATCTGTGTTTAAAGCGGTAGAAATAGTACATATTTCCCACAGGATCAGTCACCACTGTCTCGAACGGCCTGTTTAAACGATTGTGTTTGAAATCAGCAATCCACCCCTGTTTCATCTCACTGGCGGAAGTGTGAAAGAGGTGAGGATCCAAAACAGTGAGAGGCTGCTGTGTTGAGAAAACAATGGAAAGGTGTGGTTCTTTCTCGCCTTCCCGCATCATGAAATAATACGTCCAGAGGTGCCTGTTTCGCCTGCGGAAAAATTCCACTGTTCTTATGGCTGACTCTTCCTCAAAAGAGACCCTGTAGAACGGCAGACTGCCAATCTTGGAGGAGGACAGTTGTCCACCCAGTTTTCGGGTATGGGGATTCCATCTGCGGTAATACTTGTATGGCGGTCGGGGGCGAGGGAAAATCTCCCGCTTGCGCATTTGTGCAAGGATGCGGTCGCCGTTAGGATAAAATTCTACTTTAATCAATCTTCCCTGGGCGTTGTAGGTAGCTTTAAAATGGTTGATTTTCTCAGCTTCCTCCTCTGGAACTTCTTCTTTTAACAGCTCACTTCGATGAAGGTCAGTTTTGAAATATTTAACGCTTCTTTTCTCCTGTGCCAGTAGAACAGAACCAAAAACTAAAACAACAACAAGGTATGAAAAGGACTTCATAGTTCTGATGCGATCATAAGTTATTTTACAGCTTCCAGGAGAGTTTTCCGTTTGGTTTCCAGATCATTCATCTGTTGCCGGAGATTCATAACAGAAACCACAGCTTCGCTAGTGTCCTCACCGGCCCGCTCCATATCGCGAAGTTTTATTCTCGCCTGTTCAATCTGATCTTTCAAAGGATTTTTCTCCAGCGTAATAAGGCAATCAACCGCCACACGGTGAGCATCCTCATCCGTGGTCGTTTCAAGAAGCAGACGTGAGGCCCGTTCTCTCTCTTTTTTTTCTTGGAACAGGTCCAGAGCACCTGAAAGGTTTGAATCACCGTTTTGATTTTCCGATTTCAAAAGATAACCGGCTAACGTCTTCATGACAGGATCAGAGAAAGTTTCGAGGTTGGTATTATGGCGCAAAAGTTCCACCACCTGGCTGTTACCACTGGCCAACAGTTTAATGATTTCACGTTCGGCTTTTTCCGTTTGAGAACCGGGCCCTGTATCGGACTGTGCGCCAGGCGTTTCCTGCTGCCGGCGCGGTCGGCGCAGGTTCTTTTTCAGGATTCTTTGAATGGCTTCTTCGTCCACAGCCATTCGTTCCGCCACCTGTCTCACCATATCTCTTTGGATAATCTCATCGCCGATTCCCGTCAGTTCAGTTGACATTTCTTCTACCAACCGGGACCGCTCAGAGGCGTTAGATAGATCCCGCGGTGTATGCTCAAAATGGAAAGAGATCACATCTTGGGCCTTTGCCTGAGCTTCTTTGAAACTGTCAACGCCAGATTCTTTCACCCAACTGTCGGGATCTTTTTCTTCTGGCACTTCCACAATTTTGGGTGTGACGCCACCTTTCAACAGATTGTAGCCGGCAGTAATGGCTGCTTTTCGACCGGCAACGTCACCGTCATAGGCGAGGTAAACAGTGTCGGCAAACTTTCTTAGCTGGGACACCTGACCGGAAGTGAGAGCCGTTCCTGAGGTGGCAGCGATGTTAGTAATGCCGTTCTGATAAAGTTGCAACAGATCCATGTAACCTTCCACCACCACCAAAATGCGATCCTGCCTGGCGGCGTCTTTTGTTCGGGGAAGGCCGTACAAAATTTCTCGCTTGTTATAAATAGGTGTCTCAGGTGAGTTTAAATATTTGGCGTCGCTTTCACCTGACATATCCCTGCCTCCAAAGGCCACCACGCGGTCACCACGGTTAGTGATAGGGAACATGAGCCTGTGTCTGAAACGGTCGAAAACACCTTTATCGGTCTTGGTGAACAACCCGCATTTTTCTATCACTTCCGATGTCATTTTTTTTGACTTTGCCACGCTCAGAAGATGATCCCAGCCGTCGGCGGCATAACCGAGATCAAACATTGTTACAGTTTCATCTGACAAGCCACGGTCTTTCAGGTATTTTCGAATTTTCTTTCCTGTTTCTGAATCAAGGTTCTTTTTGAAGAAACCTACCGCCGTTGTGTGGATATCGTAGAGTTGACTGAAAAACTTGTTGGAGCCATCATCTTGCTGAAGGTTGAGATCGATACCGTACCGATCCGCCAGTTTTTGGACTGCTTCCATGAAACTGATTTTTTCATATTCCATGAGAAAAGTTATGGCGTTTCCGCCGGTTCCGCATCCGAAGCAATGATATATCTGTTTGTCTGGTGCTACGCTAAATGATGGTGTTTTTTCAGTATGGAAAGGGCAAAGGCCGAAATAGTTTCGTCCGCGTCGTCGCAACTCAACATAATCGGAGACTACATCAAGGATCTCTGCAGAATCCCGAATCCGGTCGATGGTATCTTGGGGAACCCGGGCCACTTTTATTTATTCTCCATTTTTTCCCTTACCCACATTTCACTATTGCGGACGGAATCTTCAAGGTGGAATGCCACCACGATTCGGTTACGTACACCACTGGAATTCTGATAGACGTAAGAACGGGTCTTCATTTCTGAAAAGTAGTCAGCGTTGGGGAGAACATCAACCGACCAGCAGAGAATGATTGTCATGATGGATGCCTTCACAGCACCCACAGCGACACCAAGGATCCTGTTTGCCGACCGGATTCCCCGGGCAAGGAGAAGCATCTGAATAAATCGTGTCAGCACTCTCGCCGAAATTAGTGTTATTATGAAAACGATTGCGAATGAGCCTGCTAGTATGAGCCGTCCATCAACGGGAATCCAGGGATAAAGATTCATAGCGATAATGTCGTGAAACTGAAAAGCCACTACTGATGCCAAGATGAGTCCCGTCAGCCGTCCAATTTCTTCCAGAAAGCCGCGTTTGTATCCCACATATCCGAATCCGATGAGCAGAAAAATTGCAGTGAGGTCAAAAGGGTGAATCAACCGGAAAGCCTTGTTCTTACCAGCTCCTGTACAGTACTACCATCAGCCTGGCCTGCCACGCGTTTCATCACCTCTGGCATAACTTTTCCCATATCCTGCATGGATTCAGCACCTGTCTCATTAATGACTGAGTCGACGATTTCCGCTAAAGCTTCCTTTGACATCTGATTGGGAAGATATTCCTCAATGATAGCCAATTCATTCAGCTCAGCCTCGGCCAGTTCATTTCGGCCACCCTTCTCATACATTTCAGCAGATTCTTTCCGCTGCTTGGCGGCCGTCTGAAATACTTTTATAATTTCGTCATCATTCAGATTGTCCCCCTTCTCGATCGATTTCTCTTTCAGTTTTGCTAGCAAGGTGCGGAGGGTACGGACCCTGTCACTGTCACCTGATTTCATAGCGGCCTGCATGGTAGACTGTAGATTGTTAACCAGAGTCATAGATTTACCTCAGAGTTACAGACTTGGGAAATTGACACCTTCGAAGTGTGAAGTCAAGGTGTTTTGATACGATTTAAGACGATGTGACGTAGAGTGATCCTTTCGTTTCATCCCCCAGTCCAAGCATCAGTTCATCGCCGTCATGAAGGGGGCCCACACCGCTGGGTGTACCGGTGAAGAGGAAGTCACCATCTTGAAAAGTGACAATTTCTGAAAGTACTGAGATCAGTGTGGAGATATCAAATACCATATTACTCACATTACCCCGCTGGACTTCGACGCCGTTTATTGTGAGCCATAAGTCCTGTTCCAGCTTTTGCCAGTCAACAGTTTCTCGGTCAGTGATCACCGCGGCGCCGGGAAACGACTTGGCGTCAAACCAGGGGAGGCCTTTTTCGCGTCTTTTATTCTGGCGTTCTCTATCGGTGAGATCCAGGCCGAGACACCAGTGCGAGATATGATTCAGCGCCTCACTTTTCGGGATGCTCTTCCCACTTTTTCCGAAAATCATAACCAGTTCAAGTTCATAATGGATCTCTCGCCCTTTGGGAATTTTGATAACATCACTTGTTGAAAGACAAGATGATGCCTTCTGGAAGAAGATCGGATCTTTTGGTACTTCATTGCCTAACTCTTTAGCATGCTTGGCGTAGTTCTGTCCCACACAAAAAATGTTCATGTTTTCCTCTCTTTTTTTCTGGCTGCAGGGAAGAGGATATTGTTCAGGATCAGACGGTAGCCAGGAGAGTTTCGATGTAGTGCCAGATCTGTGGGAGGATCACCTACAAAGTGCTGGTAGTCTTCCGGGTCGTGGCCGCCCAGAAAGGTGAAGCTTCCTCTTCCGTAGTTACCGTGTAGATATTTCACCTGTTCATCCCCTTCAACTTCTCCCATGATCAGCACATGATTCTTGATGAGAGATCTGCGGAAGCCGGTTGTCTGCCCCATGAAACCCTTCACAATACCCACGTGGTTCTGGGTCAGCATAGCGGGAACAGGGTCGTACTTTGCTGAAAACTCGAACAGAGTGAAGTAGTCTGCTTCAGCGCCACGGGTGGTGGGGCGATCGCTGGGTGGCACATCGATATCGGAAAATTCATACACAAACGGATCGGTGATGATAGTGAATTCCCTGAAGGCGAAACTTTTGCTATAGTCCATTCTGTTCTCGGCATTGGGGTCAGCAGGGGTTCCGTCTATAACAGCTTCGGTGATGTCTACCCCCTCCGCTGCCAGGGCGATATCGTAGGAGTCGGTGGCAGAGCACATGGCAAAAAGGAAACCACCTTTGCCAACGTAATCCCGAATAGTCCTCGCCACAGCTTTCTTTTCCTCACTGACTGAGCTGAATCCCAGCCGCTTAGCCATAGTTTCAAACTCCTGTTGCTGATCAACGTACCACGGGGCGTTGTGAAAGTTGCGGTAGAACTTGCCGTACTGGCCCGTGAAATCTTCGTGATGGAGGTGGAGCCAGTCGAAACGGTCCAGCTTGCCGAGAAACACTTCATCGTCCCACAGCATCTCATAGTCCACCTCGGCGTAGGTGAGGGCCAGGGTAACGGCGTCATCCCACGGCTGTTTGCTTGGCGGCGTATAGATGGCAATTTTCGGTGCTTTCTCCAACAGAACAATTTCCATATTGTTGGCGTCAACTTCAGCATAGATACCGATGGCTGACTGATCATCTAGTGGTTCCACGGTAACACCCCGAATCCTTGCTTCCTTGGTAATTGCGGGAAATTCATCCAGCATAAATGAGCCGCCGCGATAATTCAGAAGCCACTCCACGTTGATGTCTTGAGTGAGGATCCAGTATGCAATGCCGTAAGCTTTCAGGTGATCCTTTTGAGCCAAGTCCATAGGGATAAGAATTTTATTTCCTGAGAGGAATGAAGAAGAGAGGAATACTATCAACACAAGCCGTTTCAATTTAATTCATCCCTTTTTGTGATTTCGCGAAGACGATACCGTACTGGCTCTGCCAGCAGACTTTCGGGATACTCTTCCAACACCTTGAAATACCACACTTCCGCTTCTGAGCTATTGAAAAGATATCGGTCATACACCTCGCCTGTCATTACTGTGGCCAGATCCCCCAGGGGGGAATCTTGGATGGCGACGAGCAGCTCTACGGTCCTGGTGTATTCCCCAAGCTCAAGTGTCAGCTGCGCCCGGCGGAAGGCGGCCTCGTCGGCGATGGACGTTTCAGGATAGACGTCTACCACAGATCTGAAGAATGAGGCGGCCTCACCGCGCTTGCCTTGCCGTTGAAGCCGTTCAGCTAAAACGTAGCTCTGAAACGCATCTTTATTGATCTGATCGCCCTGAACGTAGTTTTCTTCAATAAATCCTTTTAACTCAAGAGCATCGTTAAAGTAGGGATCGCCCAACTTCAAGGAGGAGAGTAACTCGTCCAAAAGCACAACAGTATTGTCAATATTACCGTAGAAAAAGTGAATTTGGCACAGCTTGAACTTAAGTGATTGTTGCTCCTTTTCTTGTCCTGTCGATGCCAATGCATCCTGGATATGTTTCAGGCCACGTGGGAAGTTATTTTTCGCCATCAAAACATCAGCTAACCTGAGATTTGAACGGAGAGCCAGATCTCTATCCTTTGTTACGCTAGCGGCAGCTGCGAAGGAGGCCATGGCTCCGTCGAAGTCCCGAGTAATCTTGTATTTAATCTCACCAAGCCGAAAGTGCGCCTGGGGAGGGAAAGTGGTGGAAGGTAGCGTCACGAGGATGGAGTCGTATAGCGAGAAAGTGTCCTCCAGCGGTTTCACTTCTATGGTCTGAAGTGTAGAGAGATGATCTTCAAAGAACATATTACCGGGAAAGTATTCCGCCAGCGGCGCCCATTGCTGTCCTGGCGTAATCTGCTGCTCGTAGGTGAGGGCGAGCCCGTAAAGCGCCTCACCGGTGATTCGCTTGAGATTATTATCATTACGGGAGAAGGGAGCACTTTTAAGGGCATCCAGCACCACCGTGAACGCCTTCAGGGCGAGGGGAAGAGATTGCTCCTTCCTGAGATTATGGGCAAACTTGATCCACCGCTCCATATCTTTCACTTCAGTCACGCCCAGTGCCAGGTGCTGATTGTAAGCGTCGGGATAGCGCTGTACTTTGAACAGAAAATCACTGTAGAGTAAGCGGACAACGTCCTCATTCATTGGCATATTATTCATCAGAGCGGTTTCGATCTTTTTGTGACTCTCCTCCCGGTCAGACATTCTAAGAATTTGAGATGATACCGTCCGAATCTGTTCAGGATGGTACGACCCGTATGTGACAAATTCATCCGTGGCAGCGACATAATCGAGATTACGCATATGGATGTTTCCAAGCTCCAGGCTCAAGAAGGAAGGGTCATTGAAATGTTTTCGGCCTGACACCACCAGGGCATCCAGCTCTTCATCTAGACTGTGCTTCAGGTACATCTGGATCAGCATATAATGGATTGACCTCGTTTCGCCAAACTGAAGGAGGAGATTGTTCCAGAACTGTTTTGCTTTGTCCCGCTCATCCATGAGAAGAAAAACTTCCCCGAGTTCAACATGGCTCTGTAGGTCTCTACTGAAGATACCCACTCTATCAAGCAGGAGCGCTTTCAGATCTTCATATCTTTCCTGTTTCCGGAAAAGAACCTTTAACTGTAGGAATATCCGGGTATCTTTCGGATTGGCATCCAACAGTTCCAGGTAGATGGTCTCGGCCGCTTCCAGTTCACCGATTCGCTCAAGACGAATGGCCTGGCGGAAACGGTCTTCCTTTTTATCTAAAAGAGGCAGCGTTTGTGGGACTTGTCCGTTGGAGATTGTTACAGCAAACAGAAGGAGTAAGATTTTATCGGTTTTCATTATTCTTCTCTGAAGAAATATCATCAGAATCCACCAATGAATTAAAATATCTTCGGATCATTTCCTGGTAATCTCTGGGATAGCCCGCCTTCATTGCCGTGTTCAACGCTTCGATGGCCAGGTTGCGGCGCTGACCGAGATCGGTCGGCAGGCCCGCCGGTCCTTGGCGCTCAATATCGCCGACGGTGACAGCACGTCTTTTTTCTGTCATCTCTTGTTGGCGGAGAGATTTCTGAGCATCCAGCATGCGGGTCAGGATGCGACGCTGTCTTTCGATAGTTCGGCGGTTCACGCTGTTTCTGTCAAAATCTATGATCACATCTTCCATTTCATCGGCAATGCCGCCGAGCCGTTCACCCCCCTCATTGGAGCCTCTCATCTCCTTCATCAACTCTTCCAGTGATTTTTTCAGCTGAGCCTGATCTCTCTGGAGGCGGCGCATGAGCTGCTCCTGAGAAATAGCGGCCATTTGTCCCAGTGCCAACTGAAGCGTCTGTGCATTGATTCCTTCCTGGGCCGCCGCCATTTGCTTCATTCTTTCAAGAAACTGCTCAAACCCGGATGCCGAACCGGATTGGCGAATCCCCTCCATGGCAGCAAGGATAGCCAGGGCGGCCTCGTTCAGCGCCTCTACTGTTTCATTCTGTTTCCTGGCGGACTCAGAGCCGTTCCGTTCTTCCAGCTTGGTGAGTGATTCATTCATACCAACAGATGTCCGGCCGATGGCTTTTCCCATTTCAGGAGTAATGGCAAAAGTTTCCCGGGAAAGTATCATAAGGCTCGAGATGAGCTGGCTCAGCTGATCTCGGAGCATTTGCTGGCGGGAGGCCATCTGCCCTAACCTCGGGCTGTTCCTTGGTAAATCCCGAGTGTCGGCACGCAGCTGTTCCTGCTCTTTTGAGATAAAGAGCGTATTGCGGAGAACCTTCTCAAAGCGCTCTGCCATGGCATCCGCCGTCTGAGTCCTGAAGCTTTCAGAAATATCATTTACTTCAGTCTGGAGGAACCGCAAATTCTCAGAAGCATCCTCTGTAGACTCAGAAGATCTTTCCATATTGCCGCGTCGGAGAGAGTTTTGAGCTTCCTGCATTTTGTCCGAGATTTTCTCAGCATTTTCAGATTTGGAGAGACGTTCAAGTTCGCCGGAGGGCATGAGGGCGAATGGTTCCATGGCGTCCGACGTTTCCTTCATGAGATCTTTCAGTCGCTCGTATTCTTCTCTATTCCGATCCTGTTGAGTTGAAAGCCGCCCGCTATTTTCATCATCAACTTCCGTAGCCACTTCACTAGCCAGTTTTTCCTGCTGCTCAGCAAGATTGTCGAGCCGAGTCACCAGCTCATCCATTTTCTGCTCAGCGCGGATTCGTTTAAAAATTTCGATAAACCGATCAAGCTGCGCTTCCATGGCAGAACTGTTACCCTGGAAATCTTTCAGCGCTTTCATAAGCTCGTCTGAAGAAAGACTTTCCATGGCGTCATTCAGTCCCATCATCGATTCCAGCATTTCCGACGAGACGATATCCTGAAGAAGTTCATTAAGATTCTTGAATTTTTCCATCAGATCACTGGAGAAGAGTTCGTGTTTCTCCGCCTGTTCCGTAATCTGGCTTACTGCATCCTGAAGTGCCTTCACTTCCTCCAGTTTTTTTCTCATCTCTTCAATGGACTGCCGGAGCGTCTGCCTGTCTTCCCACTCCAATTCTTCTGTTTTAAGAAGCCTCAATTCGACCTCTTCGACTGCATCATTGATCTCTTCCAGATCCTGGAGCATCTCACTTAAATCTTCTTCCAGCAAATCTTCTCCCTGCTCCGTTCTGGCGAAAAGATCTGCTAAGGAGGGAAATCTTGCTGTGAACTGCTGTGAAACGGATTTTTTCGGGCCGGAGACCAGATCATTGTCGTACAATTCAAAATGGAACTTCACCTCGTCTTCGGGCATGAGCTGTAGAAAACTCAAATCCCAGATATAAAACACATCCTGAGATGTGACAACTTTAGACAGGGTGGGGATTGTCTGGACGCTCACCAGGTCCCGGGAACCGACGTAATCCGGATGTTCAGTTTCATAGACAATCTGTAGATTTGAAAAACCGAAGTCATCTTGGATGTGGAGCTGAACAGGCACGGAAAATTCGCTCCCCAGTTCTGTAATTTCTGATGGCATGAGTACTTCAATAGAAGGGAAAGCGTCGGGGATGGGGAGTACCCGGTATTCAATGGGATTAAGATTCCCGATGTTTCGTTTATCAAAAATGTGAGATGTGAAGAAAACTTCTTCAACCATGATAAAATTACCAGAAGCCCGGTTTCTCTGGACGGTGAGACCGATCCTTTCTTTCTTTTTTGACTTGGCATTGAAAGAGGTGAGGTATCCGCCGGTCAGGTTTTTGTCAGATGACAGGCTCACGGCGATGGTAGAGCCTACTAATCCCCGGATCTCAGCCACATTACCTTCCTGAAGGGTCTTCTCCAAACCTGAATAGGTCGGCGGCTGGACAGTGACAGAAAAATTCTCGATGGTGGGGCGGTCGATAACCTCAATAGTGTGAACCGGCGATGAGATTTCACCCCACCGTTCCCAGAAACGGTCCGCCTTTACGAAAGCACGGTATTCAAGATTCTGGAAGACTTGGCTGATCCCGTGGCGGAAAACACCTTTCTCATCAGGTGTCAGTGTAGTGACAGATTCACTCTCAAACTCTTTAAGTTCGAACCGAAGTGAATCGGGTGCCTCCCCTTCCACGGTAAAGACCACAGAGGCCGAATCACCTCCCATGAGGTAAATGTCACCACTATTACTCAAGATCTTGAAAGGGTGGGGCGGCGAGTAAGTCGTCTGAGGATTTAACCAGTGACGCCCAGCTACGATGAACTCCGGCAGGAAGGTGAAGGTGGCGATAACCAAAACAATCAGAGTAATAACAGCGATGCGTCGGAATCTGTCGGTGCCACCGTTAAATAAAACTTCTTTGGGTGCTAGGGTTGAAAGTTTTGATTTGATCAACTGGAGAAATTGTCCGGTGAGTTCCTTTGAATAGTTGCTGTCACTTTCTATTGCTTGTTCAAGCTGCACTGCATTCAGAACATCATCTTTTCGCGGGAAAGCTGCTTTGCCAACTTCCGCCGCACACGATTCCGGTCTGTATCTGGTAATCCGACCTTTTTTTACCAGGGCTAGGATCACTCCGCCGCCGATAAGAGCCAAGATAAGCGTAATCAATCCTACCCACCAGGCGCCGTAGCGAACCAACGGTGACAGCCAGAAGAGAGCTTCGGCTGACAACAGTGCCACGAGAGAAACCATCACAACAATGGTCAAGGCCCAACCGGCCGTGGTAAGGTCGTTGCGAATTTTCTGTATCCGGAAACGTTTGAGTGCGGCAGTGACTTTCATCTACTGAATGAGAGAATAGATAAAAATGTTGGCGCCCATTTTCAGAGCTGACAGACGCTTCCCTTCGGGATCATTGTGGACAGATGCATCTTCCCAGCCGTCACCCAGATCAGATTCGTAGCTGTAAAAGACAATGAGGCGCTCACCATCGAACAGGCCGAAACCCTGAGGTGGTTTATTGTCATGTTCATGGATTTTTGGCAGTCCGCTGCTAAAGTCGAAATAAGTGTGGTAGAGAGGATGATCGAAAGGGAGTTCAACCCACTCCTTGTTGGGAAAAACACGCTTCATTTCGCGCCTGAAAGATTTATCCAGACCGTAGTTATCATCAGCATGCAGAAAACCGCCAGAGTGAAGATGACGACGGAGATTTTCAATTTCACTTTCGCTGAAGCGGACATTCCCATGGCCCGTAAGATAAAGATACGGGTAGTTAAAAATTTCATTATCCTCCAGAGAAATCCTTGCCTCAACAGTGGCCAGTTGAACGTTAGTATTTTCATTAATGAATTTTAGCAAGTTGGGTAGAGAACTGGGATCGCTGTACCAGTCGCCGCCGCCAGAATATTTCACGCGGCAGATTGTGGGCGCCCAGGAGTTCTGTGCTGACAGGGTCGGAATAATCGGCCAGAGGGCCAGAAACAGAGTTATCACCTTTAGTAAGGACATCTTCAGTGTTATAGAAGTTACAAATCCTCTTTGTTCCCGAGAGGTGAAAAGTCTGATTGGGACGAAACTCTTTGAATTGGTCAGATGATGCGGTTATTTTCATAGGCTTATGATAATCCGAGGTATCAATAAAGCATTATGGATCTCTGTTATCCTCTGCCTGGGGACAGTGGTGCCCCTCTATTCTCAAGAGGAAGAAGTACCTGAGGAAGAACCAGCTGTAGAGGAAGAGAGTTTGGAAGCACCGTCCATCAAACCGCGCCGAAAGCGGTTTAAGCTAAAACTGCCTCCGGAAGCTCAAGAGATCCTCCATGCTCTTATGCGAGGTGAAAAAAAGGTTGTGGAGGCTGTTTTCAGGCCCATGGAATTCAGAGAACCTATAGCTACTATTCCAGCCGAAGGTCGTTTTGGTGTCGGTTTCTACGGTTGGAAAGGACTGAACCCTTTTAAGATCCATCCAACATCGATCAGTTATGCTGAAGACACTGATGATAAATTGACAGAAATTAGTTTTTCCGGAAGGATGGGGTCATTTCTCGAAATAGAAGGAGGGCAAACCAATCTCTCCTACGCACTTTTTGGAAAGAGTTATACCGATATTCTAGCGGGACTTGGCGTCAGATATTCCTCCATATTCCCTTTTCCGCGCATGGAGATCAGGGATGATCTCATCATAACCGGGCCACCCGATGTTCCAGAGTCTTGGGGTGTTGAACGACAGTTTTCCCCATCGGTTCTTGAGCTGAATATTGGCTCATCTTACATCATGCGTTGGCATCCGAAATGGTTTATTCATCTCAAGTATTCCTATGGTGTCAATTATACTCGCTTTTATAAAGATGAACGGATGGACAGTTCACCTTACGGGACGGGAACATCATCGGCATACTCTGTGGGGTTGAAAATGATCACAGAATCTCCTACGGAGGCCCGCTACGCCTGGGGTCTTGAAGTAAGACACATCTATCACAGGATTAATACAATCCATGATGACTTGGAGATTACACCCATCACCGGCATGCGCCTGCCCAATCTTGGTGTTTTTTTCACGTTTAGTGCCTTTTACGGTGGCAGGAAGACAGCAGGAGATGAAGCCAAGAAACTTTTTCTCAATGAAGACTATGTGGCAGCCCGACCGAAATTCAGGGAATTCATAAATACTTATCCAAATCACGGCAGAATGCGCCGGGCCAAAAAACTTCTGGATATAACCAACAAACGGATACCGTACCAGCTTTACTCTGAAGGAGGTGATCTACAAGGTAGAAAAAAGATGGACAACGCTGTGGAAAAATATGTTGAAGCGTTGACTGTTGCGGAAGACACATTGAAGGACCGCCTCATGGAAAGACTCGATGAATTGGTTGAACATTACGTTGCAAGGGGAAACGAATTTTTTGAGTTGCGTCAGTATGAAGAGGCGCTGAGCAACCTCGGGAAAGCAGCCGCCCTCACCGAAGAAGGAAAGAGAGCACAAAACACGCTCCGGGCCAAGATCCTCATGGCACAAGGAAACGATCTGGCCACTGCTGGCCTTTATAGTCTCGCTATCAGAAAGTATGATGCCGTCCCTGATCTGGATAGAAAACTGACGATGAAAGCCAGACGTGCCAGTATGAAGGCGGCAGTAGGGATGGTGGGTGATGTTAATGAAGCGAAGGATGTGGTCACACTGCGGTTAGCCTTAAAGTCGCTAAAAACAGCTCGGGACATGTTCGCCCCGGCGGAGTTCAAGTACAACAATTACATCACTGTTCTTGAGAAACAGTTAGCCGCTACAGATTCCCTTCAAGTACGTAAGGAAATGGATAACTCTCTTGAAGAGGCTCGCGAATTTATTGCCCAGCGGCACATGCCTCGCTTGGAGGCGGGTATGCTTGTGTCAGAGGTTCAGGATTTATTAGGAGAGCCGGATGAGGTGGTAGAGTCAACGAAAGGAAAGAACAGGAACTACCAGATGTGGATCTACAACTTGCCTGATAGAGAAAAGAGACTTCTTTACTTCGAGAATTATGTTCTCTTTAAGGTCGAGGCGGGATAGCCTCAGAGCAGGTGGGCATTTCGCCTGACGAAGGCAATTTCCTGACCAATCACCTTTAAAACACCTGTTGCAGGTACCGCAAACAGCATTCCTAGTGGACCGAGAATTGTGCCACCAATGATGAGTGCGATCATGACGATCATTGGATGGAGTCCCACACTCTTGCCCACAAGTGTGGGTGTAATCAGGTTTCCTTCAATCTGCTGTACAATGATGAACATGACAATGATATCGAGGATGAAAAAAGGTGAAGGAACCGCACCAAAGAGCAAATGAGAAAGAGCAACCTCATTTCCGATATTGTTCATGAATGCAATGAGTATGGCCGGTACCATTCCCACGAAGGGTCCCACAAGAGGGATGAGGTTAGCCAAGCCTGCAATGATTCCGATAAAGACAATAAGTGTAAGATTGGCGCCGCTCAGGTTGAGAATACCCAGACCGATGACCGACATTAGAGCAACGCTGGCTGCTGAGAGAAACTGTCCCCTAAGGTAACTTGAGACAGATTTCTCGATATTAAAGATCAGCCTCAGGCCGATTTCAAAATACTTATTGGATATATAACCCACGAGGCTCTTTCTGAATCCGTGATATTCCGCCAGGAGGATAATTGTGAATATGAGTATCATGGCAGCATTCAGAACAAAATTTCCAACGGCTCCTGCAAGTGAAGCTAGATTGTTTATAACTGTTTCAACGAAACCACTGAGTGTTGAGGCAAAATCTCCACCACTGGGTATCATATTAGCAGCAAAACCTGGCAATGCAGTTATAAATCTTTCGCCGAGATTCTTGAATTCAGCGGTGAGGGTAGTGGGGTCTACACGAGAAGAAAAATCTGAGGCCTGAGCCGAAAGCTGTGAAATAAAGCTCCCGATGAAAATTCCAATTCCTGCCAATACACCTATTGTGACAATCAACACACTCAGTCCTCTGCTACGGATTCTTTTCTCCAGAGCATCCACAGAGGAAAGAAGAACTGTGGTAAATAGGAAAGCGAAAACCAAAATCAAGACAACATTTGATATATAGGGCCAGATGATCCAAAGGAATCCTGCTGAAATAAGACCCAGCAAGAGACGATAAATCAGTTGAAAGTAATCAGTCTGCTGTGTTGGTTTCATCGTTCAATTTTGCCTGAGCTTCAAAAAGCAGATGATTTGTATTGCGTAATCTCTCACCCAGCATACCCCCCAGATTCATTAGAATCTTATTTGTCATCTGAGGATTCCTGTCCTGAAGTGAAAGCAGGTCAGCTGTAAAAAAACCAATCAATTCCGAATCGGCTACAGCAAGAGCGTTTGCGGATCTAGGTTCATTATCAAAAAGGGCAAGTTCACCAAAAAAGTCACCTTCCTCGAGTTCCGCTAATACCTGCTCGTTTCCAGACCTTGTTCCTATGGTAATTTTTATAGTGCCTTTCATAATGATATACATTCCCTCACCGGGGGCACGATTTTTAAACACAAAGTCGCCACTGGCATATGTTCGGTGATGAACCAGCTTTTCCAGCTCCGTGAATTCCTTTTTACTGAAGTCTTTAAATACTGGCACCTGTTTGAGAGTATAGACGGTTTCACTCTCAGTACGGTTCCAGCCTCGAAAGAGATTTGGCCACAGTGCGTTTTTCAATTATCTCTCCCCTTTTGTAATAACATTGTATAGACTTCAAAGTAGCTACGGGTATTAGTTTTGACAAGGAGTTTGAAGAAAGGATTTCTTGGACAACAAACGTAATTTTGTATCTTGACCGTGCCCATGAAATTTCCTTTAACTTTTTCACTGTTCATCTTGCTCTCAGTTATTTCCGGGCAAACGGAAAAAATTGAAAAAGATATCCAGTTTCACAATAGCGAGCTGGACCTTCTCAGAAAAGAGATTGCCGATTATGAGAGAAAGATCAAAAATACATCCGACCGTGAGAAAAGTGAGATTGAAAGGCTCAACGAAATTGATGAAGAGATATCTCTTGTGAGAAATCTGATTTACCGTCTCCGTAGGGAAGAGAAAATAAAAGAAAAATCTATTACTCAGGCCGAAGTCACCATTGAAAAGAAGGAGTCAGAGCACACTTCTTTAATTAACCGCTATGCCAAACGGGTCACTCACACCTACAAAAAGGGGCGTCTTTCCGATCTAGAAAAACTGCTAGACGCTAAATCGTGGCGGCAGGCGGTCTATCGAGCCAAGTATATCAAAATCATTTCCGAGCACGACAGATCACTGGCGGATGATATAAGAAGAAATCTCGTCGAAATAGATGCAAAACGAACTGTTTTGGAAAGGGAGTTGACTGATATAAGAAAGATTGACAAAGAAAAGTTGTCTCGGAAGAAGTGGCTGGAACAGCGCCGGCGGGTGAGAAACAAGGAGTTGGGCAATCTGAAACGAGATCGTCAGAAAATGTCTGTAGCACTCAACCAGCGGAAGAAAGCAGCGCAACAGATGGAGAGTATCATCTCCCGCCTGGAGAGAGAGCGTGTTGCTCGCATCGCCGAACTAGAACGGAAGCGTAAAGAAATGGAACTGCTAGGATCAGTGCCATTCAAGGAATTGAAAGGAAAACTTCCGTGGCCTATTGAAGGGAAAGTCATTTCACGCTTCGGTACCTACCAAAATCCCAATCTAAAAACGGTCACGGAGAATACAGGCATCGATATCCACGGTTCAGAGGGGACTGCAGTGAAGTCCATCTATGACGGAATTGTGACAACGGTAACGTACATCAGGGGGTACGGCAACACGGTGATTTTGGATCATGGTGACGGCTTTTATTCTGTCTACACTCACGTAACGGATGTTGAGGTAGAAGAGAACAGCTACGTGAATGCCAGGGATATCATCGCCCACGTTGGCGATTCAGGCTCGTTGGAAGGTACGAAACTCCATTTTGAAATCTGGGGGAACAAAGACAAACTAAATCCTGAACTTTGGTTGCAGAAACGTTGATGAATACTAATATCATTGGACAGGATGCTGTGTGGAACCGTTTGGCTTCCATCAGCCGGGGAGATCGTGTAGGGAACGCTTACCTTTTCCACGGTCCTGCCGGTGTGGGAAAGGAAGGGATGGCAATTCAGTTCGCATCTCTGCTTAACTGCCAAAACCCGACGGACGAGCCGTGCCTTAACTGTCCCTCCTGCGCCAAGTTCAAATCTCTTCAGCACCCCAACATCCACATTGTGGTACCTTTCCCGAGGAACAAAGATATCAATAAGGACGATCCTCCCCTCAAAGCGCTCTCGCCGAAAACGCTTGAGATGCTAATAGAACTGATGAAACAGAAAGGCTTTGATCCTTATATAAAGCTGGAACTACCTCGGGCAAAAACTATCCTCATCAACTCAGTCAGGGAAATCCGTGAAAAGGTTTATCTGAAGGCTGTTGAGGCGGGGCAGAAGATGGTCCTCATTTTTGAAGCGGAAAAGCTTATGTCACAACAGGGTGAATCGGCCAACGCTCTCCTCAAGATCCTGGAAGAGCCACCGGACGACACAACTCTCATTCTTTGTACCGAGTACCAGGAAAGGCTTTCTGAAACGATCCGCTCCCGATGCCAGTCCATCTTTTTTCCAGCGGTACCGGAGTCTGTCATCGCCCCTTTCCTGGAAGAGAACTTTCAGGTGTCTTCTGAGGAAGCAGTACTTGTTGCTCACCTTTCTCAAGGTAACGTTAGGGTGGGCAAAAGTTTGGCTGAGTCTGATTTAACTGATGTTACCGCCACCTTGCAATCCCTGTTGTCTTGGGCGGTGTCAGGGACGGAAAGTGGCTGGCGGAAGTTTATTGCTCACGGCGTCGCCACCTATCGATCCAGTCCGCCTGAACTGATGTTTCAGTTGCAGCTTCTGAGCTACTGGTTTCGGGATGCGTTCCATGCTCAAAAACTGAACGGTGAATCAAGTTTCATCCTTTCCATGCTGGAGGAAGAAGTTCGTAAGTTCAGCCATCGGTTCCCGGAGGCAGACTACACAAGAATCATCACAGCGGTGGAGAAATGCGCCAATTCACTTGCCCGTAATTTTCAGCTAAATTTGGTGCTTATGGATCTGCTGATGGAAGTCCGTGACGGATTGAAAGGTGCTACCCGGTGAGCAAGTTCTACATTACGACACCTATATACTATGTGAATGATAAGCCCCATATCGGCCATGCGTATACTACGATTCTGGCCGACGTGCTTTCCCGGTATCATCGTGCCGGAGGCGAAGAGGTCTTTTTCCTTACTGGGTTGGATGAACATGGGCAAAAAGTGCAGCAGGCTGCGGAAAAAAGGGGTGTGGCCCCTAAACAGCACTGCGATGAAATGGCGCCTCGGTTTCTTGAACTTTGGGAGAAACTTCATATATCCAATGATGATTTCATCCGAACTACGGAAGACCGCCATGCAAAAGTTGTGCAAGATATACTGCAAATGGTTCATGATAATGGCGATGTGTACGAAGATGAGTATGAAGGACTCTATTCCGTCTCGGAAGAACGGTTTATCACCGAGAAAGAATCAGAGACTGGAGAGTTTCGTGACATCAAAAAACTAAAGGAGAAGAACTATTTTTTCAGGATGTCCAATTACCAGCGGGCACTCATTGACCATATCAATGACAACCCCGACTTCATCCAGCCGAAGCACCGGAAAAATGAAGTCCTCGGTTTTCTAAAGCAGCCTCTCGGAGATCTGTGCATTTCCCGGCCTAAATCTCGTCTGAATTGGGGGATTGATCTTCCCTTTGACACCGACTACGTTACCTATGTCTGGTTTGATGCACTGATCAATTATGTGACGGCTACCGGTTTTGGCACGGATAATGAATCCTATAACAAATGGTGGCCCTGTGAATATCATCTTATCGGAAAAGATATTCTGACAACCCACACTGTCTACTGGCCCACCATGCTCATGTCCGCAAAGTTGCCACTGCCCAAGTCCATCTTCGCCCACGGCTGGTGGCTTTCGGGAGAATCCAAAATGAGTAAATCGTTAGGTAATGTGGTAAATCCCCTTGATCTGATCGAAGAATACGGTGTGGACCCTGTCCGCTACTATCTCATGCGGGAGATGGTTCTTGGCCAAGATGCCAGCTTCACCATGGAATCATTTATCAGGCGCTACAATAGTGATCTGGCCAACGACCTGGGCAATTTGGTGGGAAGGGTCAGCACGCTTATTGACAGACACTTTGATGGTGTGATTCCGCCGAAAGGCGATCTGACTGATGCCGAGGCTGAATTGAGTGAGAAAGCTGACAGTATCTCCGATCTTGTGACGGATAATATTTCGAACATGCGTTTGAGTGAAGCGGTGGAAGAAACGTTGCAGTTTGTCCGGGCTATCAATCGTTATATGGAACAGATGGCGCCGTGGAAGCTGGTTAAGAGTGACACCGGCCGGGCCGGAACAGTCTTATACACCGCTACCGACTGTCTCCGGCAAGCTGTTGCTCTTTTGCAACCCATTATGCCGGCACGGTGTAAGAAAATTTTGCATATGCTTGGCCTGAGCATGGCATCAGCCAAAGAGTGCCTTGAAGCAGGGAAACCGCTGGGAGATTTTGAAATTCCTTTCCCAAAAATTGAATTGCCGGATAAGGACCTCGATAAAGTTAAAGATGAAAAGGAGAACGTGATGTCTGACGGAAAGATTTCTATTGACGATTTTGCTAAAGTAGACTTGCGGACCGCTGTTGTTACCGCTGCTGAAAAGGTTGAAGGTGCCGATAAGCTTCTTAAGCTTCAACTGGAGGTGGGCGGAGAAACGCGGCAGATTGTAGCCGGCATCGCAGAACATTATGCGCCGGAGGATCTGGTGGGAAAAACAATTGTTGTTGTGGCCAATCTTGAACCTGCAGTTATAAGAGGAGTGGAATCGAACGGTATGCTTCTGGCGGCAAGCAGTGACGATTCAGTTGTGGTTGTTACAGTAGACGATACAAAGGTCGGTTCCGGCATCCGTATTTCATAAAGCTGAATTTGTCTCACATCTGATCACTTGTATATCGATACCCACGCTCATCTTTATTATGACGATCTAAAAAATCAGCTCGGTGATGTTGTGAAACGGGCAGAGGCTGCCGGAGTGACACAGATCATCTGCGTTGGCACCGATCTTCCGTCTTCGAAAACGTCCATTTCAATCGCCGAAAAGTACAATGCCGTTTTTGCCACTGTTGGCGTCCACCCTCACGATGCCAAAGATACGCCTGACGATTATCTCCGTCAGCTGAAGGATCTGGCATCCCATTCCAAAGTTGTGGCGATGGGAGAGATGGGTCTTGATTATTTTAGAGACTTTTCTCCCCGAAACGTTCAGAAAGAAGTTTTCCAATCTCAACTTGCGCTCGCGCGGGAACTGGATCTGCCGGCGGTGATTCACAACCGTGACGCCGATGAAGATATATTAAAAATTCTAGAAGAGGTCCGATATGAAAGGTCTGTTCTCCACTGTTTTTCCAGCGATACAGAGATGGCCGGGAGAGTAGTTTCCCTTGGCTGTTTTCTATCCTTCACAGGGAATGTCACTTTTGGTAAGAACCACACCGAGGCCGTTCTCTTAGCCATTCCCATGGATCGAATCATGCTTGAAACGGACTGCCCTTTTATGGCACCGATACCCAATCGCGGGAAGCTGAATGAGCCGGCAAACATCCCCTACATTGCTGAGCGGATTTCGGAAACGAAGGGAATAGATGTTTCAGAAGTGGCGGATTCGACAACGGAAACGGCTCAATCCTTCTTCAACCTGCCCCGGGCTACTTGAAGGCTCAAGAAGTGATTATTCATGCAGAATGACAAGGACCTTTTCATCATCGGGATTTGCCTGAAATACGATACTTCCGGTGGAACCCTCTCTTAGGGAAAAATTTACTACCTATAGTTCCTAAGGCCGGTGATGGTTAGAAACCCCGAATGTGACCCTGGTCACAGTTCCTGCCAGTGATGAAGAATATCCTTGTGGACTTTTTGACAAAGGCATACATTTATTCTAAAATAAGACCGTTACCGTTTTTATGTTTAAGATATTTATAAAATAATCAAAGAGGGTCCCATGAATAGACAATCATTCCAAGTCATTATTTTTCTAATTGTTGCATTCTCCATGTCTGTTGCAAAAACTGATGTATTCGCTGATAAGAACAAAAAACGAGGAGAGTTAGAAAAAGGTCTATCCAGGCTCCCCACGGCTGAGCAATTGAAGCAAAACCGACAGGAGCGGCTTATGCATCAGAAACTGGAACCGTTGTCCGAACGCCTAAGGCAGGCAGGGCAGGCGAAGTTTGAGCGGGATAAGATGGAGGAATCGAAAGGAAAGAGCAGACCCAAGTCTCTGGAGTCTAAAAATTTCAAGGTTCGTCGACAAATTCAACGATATTCTAAATGGCAACGGTTTGCCCAACCGGGGAAATTGACAAATAACAGGGATGGTCGTGTCAAGCGCTCTGCTGGTATTCAACCTTCCGTCTTGATAAATGGGGCCAGTTCTGACACTGTAGACGCGGGAGAATCTTTTACATTCTCTATTACATTCACCTCTGGAGAGGATTCAGCATTGGTGGACCTTTTTTACGATGCCGATGGAGATGGCACTGTGGATGATGGGGAAATTTCACTTTTTAATCTTTCTTTCGGTGGTGACTCTGAAGGTGGCGGTCCTGGCGGCCCTGGTGCCTCTTTCTGGATCTATGACAATTCCGGGGCAGATGATGACCCGACAGACGGCGTATTTGTAGAAACGATCACGTTTTTTCCATTTATGGGGATATCCACCATCTTTCAAGTCACGGATGGGGGCGGCACCGGTGAGGCCGTTCTAACGGTCAATAATCTTACTGGCGATTATACGGCGAGCGGAACCGTTTCTCCCCTTACCGGCCCGGGACTGGTGACGTTTGAATACTGGGGTGCGGAGGGAGACCGACATTTCATGACCTTCACTGACTCGGACGGTAAATTTGAGTTTGGAACGTTCGACCTTGACGGATACTCCAACATGTGGGCTACGGACGCTGCACTTGGTATTGAAACGGGTAGTTATTTAGAGCATGAAAGGTGGTTTGATAATCCTGGCGCTCTTGAAGGAATCACGTTCGACATTACCCGGGATGCGGAAGCCTCTGGCACAGTTCTGAACACGGAAGATGGTTCCGGGATAGAAGGAGTTTGGGTAGAAGCCCAATTGTGGAAGGGCAACGAAAGCCTGTTCAGTTATACAATGACCAATGCTGACGGTGAATTTACTCTGCCTTTGCAAGGGGGAAATCTATACAATAGTGTATTTGTAGATCATCCCGACTACAAATCAGACTGGGTTGGATGTATCGACAATCCATTTTATGTCCAATCGGGAGATGAGATGGAAGTTGCTTGCGAATTGACACCGTGGCCTGCCTTTGTAGAAGGGCGGGTGACCGATTCTAAGACGGGGAACCCTCTTCCAGACATAGAGGTTGACATTTCGGTAACGGGCACAGAATCTGGGGAGTATGCTTGGAACATGGCCTGGACTGACTATGACGGTAACTACCGCCTCGGATCAATTTATGGTGAAGGTTCCCTGTGGGCCTACGATTGGGAGCATAGAGAACACCAGAATGCAGAAATTCCTTCCTTTGTAGTGGCCCAGCCATTAACTGCACAGGACATTGAGATGGCGCCATATGATGGTGCAATTACCGGAGCCATTACTGATTCCGAGACAGGTAATCCTATATCTGTTGCTTGGGTAAATGCACAATCAGATGATTATCAAAACTACGGTTGGGGTCAGTCAGATGGGGATGGAAACTATACAATTTCTGTCATGAACGGAACGTATCAGGTTTGCGCAGACAAATGGAATGAGGCCTACTACACTAGTTGTATAGAAAATGTGACGGTCAGTAATAATACGGTAACGGCCGACATCGCCCTCGACCCGCCTGATGGTTTCATAAATGGCTATGTCAAAAATGCCGATACTGACGAGCCCATTGCGGGAATATCGCTGCAAGCATCTGGTGATTACTGGTTCAATGTCGATACAGATGCAGATGGTTTCTTCAAAATGGGTGTGAATAATGGAACGTACCAAGTCTGCATTTATGATTGGACGAACACCTACCAGACTGACAACATCTGCTTTCACAATATTTCCGTGTCTGATGACACCTATACTCTCGCTACCATTTACCTGTCCCCCGCCAGCTGGGACGGTGCCATCACAGGAAGCGTTGCAGATCAGTATGGGAATGCCGTGATGGCTTCTATACAGGCAGTGGATACACTCAGTTGGAATTACAGATATACCCAAACGGACGGGAATGGAGAATACCTTTTGCCTGTTGATAACGGCGAATATGTGGTACAAGAATATCCGTATCAGTACGGATATCTCATGAATGTTGAGATGGGAGTCGAGGTCAATTCTGATACGGTGACGGTCGATTTTCTCTCCCAGGTGATCGAAAGAGACGCCGTCCTGAAGGGAACGGTTACAGACGGAAGCAGTAACCCTATGGAGGGGGTTTATATTAACGTCAACGCCATGGGCGGTCGCTTCGAATGGGGACCATATTTTTGGGGAGAAACCGACGCGGATGGTCACTATGAAATTGATGTTATGGGCTTTGATGACCGATACTACTGGGTCTATGCGAATTACTATAATAACGAGACTTACGAATCTTGGACTTCAGGACAGGACTCAGTTTCTGTTCAGTCCAGTGATACCGTTGAGGTCAATCTTCAGATAGGGCCCATTGTCTACTCCAGTAACATCTCCGGATACGTCACCATGGAAGGAGAACCTCTTGAGTGGGTGTATGTGGAAGCGTGGAACAGACAGCTTGAGAGCTACTTCTCTTCTTCTTCCGATGCAGAAGGGTCTTACAGCATGGAGGTCCCCAATGGAGATTATGATGTGTGTGTCTGGATGTCGGACCAGGAAGAATGCAGAGGCATATCGGTATGGGATGAATCAGTGACGGTCAATATCGATTTTGCGCCTCCAGGTATTTTTGTTCCCAATCTCCATGGGAATTTCCGTTTCACCTGGAACAGCCACGGTGAAATGACTCTTTGGGACTGGCTGGAAGACACAGATGAAGATATCCCATCCGGCTCTAATGGAGAGTGGCCGGCGGAGTCTGGAACGCATTATCTTTCTGATGGAGGCTTATTTGTCATGGGGCATGACGGTGAAGACATGTTGCTGGGTGGCATAGGTGGTGAAGAAGGAGGTTGGAGACCAGGATCCTGGGGCATCACTGTTCATGCTGAAGATGACTTTGAATTTGTGTCCAGATACATGATTGATCAAACCACTGGTCTGAGTGCAAAAGAGATCATTGCCACCAAGGATGGCGAGGATATGGTTTTGATTGGAACGAATCTCAAACACGATGGTCCCGATTCTTTGAAGTCCGTCAGAGTCGGTTACGGTCTCGATTGGGACGTTGCTTATTCTAAGGATGGTGATCTTCTATATACTGATGACGATCTTTCAGGCTCGTTGAGCATTAATCTGATAGATCCCATCTATGCCAGCACTATTCCCGTGAAGGTAAGCTACATGTATGATGCTGACGGTTCTTCGCCCGGTTATGTAGGTGCGGCCACCGTTTTTGAAACGGAGATAGGTGCTGGTACGCACCTCTCATTTGACTTGGATGAAGAAGATGATGAGTTCGTTGAACGGCTTCAGTCAGATACCGATTCTCCCGATGAGACAGATCCATCCGATTACGCTGTGATACAGATGTCTGGAGCTGTCGATCTTGGTCCCGGGGACGAAATGAACTTTATTACTGTTTTGATGGCAGCTGACTATACTGAAGATTTTCAGGCCATGTTGCAAAGTTCCTTAACATACGTGGCTCTTGCTGGTCTTGGGGAGTTCAGTGCTGCTGTAGACGAGCCGGTTCTATTACCGGAGGAGTATGCTCTTCACCAGAACCACCCAAATCCGTTCAATCCGGTTACGACTATCCGCTACGATCTGCCGCAGGCGGGCGACGTCAAACTGACTATCTATGACATGCTGGGACGGGAAATGAAAGTGCTGGTGAGTCAGCAGGGGATGTCGCCAGGCAGCCATACCGTTGTGTGGGATGGCACTGACAGGCTCGGCCAACCAGCCGCAGCGGGAGTGTACATCTACCAGCTTAAGTCGGGCGATTTCATTAACACAAAGAAGCTCGTCCTCTTGAAGTAGTCATTCCCTGAGGCGGCACCATGACCTCAGAAATGAAGAAGCGGAGGAAGGGTGCTAGAAAAAAACGGTGGGGCCAGCATTTTCTGGCAGACACCAATCTACTCAATAAACTGGTTGAGCTCATCTCGCCCACCAGGGACGATTCAATCCTTGAAATAGGTTCAGGCGGTGGCGCACTCACTGAATTGTTGGCGCCGAAAGTTGAACATTTGGTCGGTATTGAGATTGATCGGGAACTGTACAGGGATCTCAAGGAGCGGAAAGATCTAACGAACTGTCAGTTCATTAACAGGGATTTTCTGAAAGTCGATCTGGGAGAGATTCCGTTCATGACAGCGCAGGTGAGAGTCGTAGGCAATCTCCCTTACAATATTACATCACCAATCCTTTTCAAACTGACGGCGCATAATCCCTTCTGGCGTGACTGTCATTTCATGGTTCAGAAAGAAGTTGGGGAAAGAATGGCGGCAAAAGCCGGTTCAAAAACTTACGGCCGCTTGTCAGTGAACCTCCAGGCTGTGGCAAAGGTGAAAATTGTTCTTACTGTACCGCCGGAAGTGTTTGTTCCTAAACCGAAGGTCGATTCCGCTGTGGTGAGAATAAAACCGAGATCCGCCGTTTTTAATTCCTCCCGAGAATTGGAAACCTTTCGGGAAATTACCCGCCTCGCTTTCGGTCAGCGACGTAAAATGCTCAGAAATTCTCTTGCTTCCCTGAAAATTGACAGTTCACTTTTCGATCTGACATACCGCCCAGAGAAAGTAAAGCTGGAAGAGTTTATAATGATGTCAAAATGGTGCGTGAAAAGCGGTCATGTTATAAAGTGATAATCTTTCTGCTCATTGGAGTATTCCTGAATAAATAGTAAATTCTCAGCTAATTGGGGAACGGGACAGCTCAAATTCAATAGATTAAGGACGTCAAATGCCATCTGATGCAAATAGAAGTTTAAGTCGTTATCTTGAGGAGATCGGAAAATTTGAGCCCCTGGAGCCGGCCCGTGAGATTGAACTGGCCCAGCGGGTGAAGCAGGGTGATGCCGTAGCGCTCAACGAACTGACGGAGGCGAATCTCCGGTTTGTTGTTTCTGTGGCCAAAGATTACCAGGGTCAGGGTTTACCACTCACCGATCTTATCAACGAAGGTAACCTGGGTCTTATCAAAGCCGCTGAGCGGTTTGATGAGACGCGGGGTTTCAAATTTATATCTTATGCTGTCTGGTGGATTCGTCAGTCCATTCTTCAGGCGCTGGCGGAACATTCACGTATTGTCCGTCTCCCGCTTAACCGTGTTGGCACTATCAGTAAAATTACCAAAGCAGCGGAAAATCTTGAGTCGGAATACCAACGTCCGCCCAACGAAGATGAAATTGGTAAGCAGCTGGAAATGCAGGGGGATGAAGTGACTGATGCTATCCGAATTTCAAGGAGACATCATTCGCTCCATGCTCCTTTCAGAGATGGCGACAAGAATTCACTTATGGATGTTATTAAAGATGATAATCAGCGACCGCCAGAGACAGGACTCATGGGTGAGTCACTGAAAGAAGAGATCCGCCAAAGTCTTGAGTCTCTTAAGGATCGTGAGCGAGATGTGATCAAAATGTATTTTGGCATTGGACGGGACTACGCCCTGACGCTTAACGAAATTGGTGAAGAGTTTAATCTTACCCGGGAGCGTGTTAGGCAGATCAAGGAAAAAGCGATTCGCCGACTCCGTCATAAGTCCCGTAGTAAAAGCCTCCGAAACTATTTGGGATAGCGAGGGGGTGTTCTGATTGGTTGAAGTTTTAGTTAAAAAAGGAGAGGAACTTGAGAGAGCCCTGCGGCGTTTTAAAAAAAAATACGAAAAAGCAGGGATTTTAAGGGAAGTAAAGAGGAAGTCTTTCTATTTAAAACCGAGTGCTGAAAAAAAATTAAAAAGAGCTAAGGGTCGTAGATAGCACCCTCCTTCCCAACCCTCCTGATACGGCCCTTATGCAAAATCCAGATTCGAGCAATCGAATCTGGATTTTTTTTAACCGAAATTGTATCTGTTAAATGTAATCGGTTATAACTTCTTTACAATAATTCTGCTTAAGAAAGTTTTATTATGTTGATCGAATCCATTTCCGGAGTCCGGGGTACCGTTCCCGACAGCCTCAACAATGAAGTCGTGGCTCTTTATGCCGGTGCATTCCATCAGTTCTGTCCCAAAGGTGATATTGTTGTTGGACGTGATAGCCGGTCATCAGGCATCCATTTTCTAACTGAAATTGTAGAAACACTGATGGCTTCGGGGCGCACTGTAAACCAGTGCGGTATTGTTCCCACGCCTACTCTTCAGTATGTGGTGAATGACACTGACGCAGTGGGAGGTATCATTGTGACCGCCAGTCACAACCCCGCAGAGTGGAATGGATTGAAGTTTTTCGGCGCTGATGGTTGTTATCTTAATAGCTCACAAGTGAGAAAGTTAATGCAATTGAAGAGTGTGGACTTTTCTGAACTGTCTGATGGAAAGGGAAAACATATTCAAATGAATGATGCCATCGATCGCCATATTACCAGGACATGTGATGTGAGCTGGATTGATCTGGATGCTATTAGACAGCGGAAGTTCAAAGTGGCCGTAGATGCAGTCAACGGGGCCGCGGCTGTGGCACTTCCTGAACTTCTGGATAGGCTCGGTTGTGAAGTTGTTGCCATCAATTGTGAGCCGACCGGGGAATTCACCCGGGGCACTGAACCGCTGCCGGAAAATCTTTCTGACCTGTCTCAACTTGTTCAACAGGAGAATTGTCAGGTCGGCTTCGCCACAGACCCGGATGCGGACCGACTGGCAGTAATTGATGAAAAAGGAAAACCTGTTGGTGAGGAGTATACCCTTGTTCTTGCACTGGACGGTTTCCTATCAACAATCGACAGTTCTGAAACGGTGGTGACCAATCTTTCAACAACGCTGGCTGTTGATAAAGTTGCTGAGCGCTATGGTGCTCAAGTTACCAGATCAGCAGTAGGGGAAATCAACGTTGTTGAGATGATGAAGAAAACAGGCGCTTCTATAGGGGGGGAGGGTAACGGAGGAGTTATTCTTAAAGAAGTCCACCTGGGCCGGGATTCCCTTGTTGCTGGTGCCTCTATTTTGCACCGCCTGGCGCAAACCGATAGCAATCTCAGTGAAGTGATGAATAAACTACCAAAATTCGAGATCGTTAAATACAAGGTTCCCATTGAGAAGATTGATGGCGATACGCTATTTCAAAAGATTTCCGACTCATTTGACAGTGCTCTTATAGATGAAAGGGACGGGCTGAAACTGACTTGGAATGACAGGTGGATTCACGTCCGAAGATCCAACACTGAACCTATTATTCGGATTTACACTGAGGCGTCAAGTGAGAAAAAAGCTCGGGAGTTGGCCGAAAAAGTTAAACTGATCATACAGTCTTGAATTATATAGATTTGTCTGTATAATGAAAATTTCATCTTCACAAATTGCCGGAATCATTGATCATACACTTCTTAAACCGGATGCTATATCTGAAGAGGTAACGTATTTGTGCGAAGAAGCTTTGGAGTACGGTTTTGCGACTGTCTGCATTAACCCTGTATATGTGCGGCAGTGTGCTGATCAATTAGCCGGTAGTGAGATCGGCGTCTGTACTGTGGTCGGGTTCCCGCTGGGAGCGAGTTCCACGACGGAGAAGGCGGCGGCTGTATCACAGAGTCTGGAGGATGGTGCTGTTGAATTCGACATGGTTATGAATATAGGTGCTTTTAAAGATGGAGACTTTTCTACCGTTGGGAGTGACATTAAGGCGGTGGTCGGCGCAGCGGAATTGAACACGGTAAAAGTGATTATTGAAACGTGTCTCCTGAAGGATGATGAAAAAAAGGAAGCAGCAATGATCGTTCGTGATGCAGGTGCCCACTTTGTGAAAACATCCACAGGCTTTTCTTCAGGGGGAGCTACCCTGCTCGATGTAACGCTTCTCAGGGAGACGGTTGGTGATAAGATGGGTGTAAAGGCGTCCGGGGGAATAAAATCATTCAAACATGCGCTGTCACTGGTGGAGGCGGGTGCCAGCCGGTTGGGGGCCAGTGCCGGGGTTTCCATCGTAACGGAGGCGCAACTTTCTGGCAACTCCGACGATTGATTTGAAAGGAAAAAAGTTGAAGCTTCGTCCGAAAAAAGGGGATGAGCTTGAACTGACCGTCGAATCCCTCGCTTTCGGGGGAAAAGGTGTGGCTCACCTGAACGGCTATGTAATCTTTATCAAAGGAGCACTCCCAGATCAAAAGGTGCTGGTTCGATTGACAAAACGCCGGAATGGCTACGGTGAGGCGAAACTTCTCGAAATATTGAAGGAGACGCCATCGTCCGCAACCTCAAAATGTGGTCATTTTCCCACCTGTGGTGGCTGCTCATTCCAGAATCTCGATTACGATGCCCAGATCGAACAGAAAAAGGCACAGGTTATCGATATTTTCAGGCGTATCGGTTGTATGGAAAAACCAAAGCTCCATCAGGTCGTCCCTGCGGAGGAAATATTTCACTACAGAAATAAGATGGAATTCTCTTTCTCCAATCGGCGGTGGGTTCTGTCGGACGAAAGGGAAAACGCCGAAGCAGATTTCGCTTTGGGCCTACACATCCCCGGTCGATATGATAAGATTCTTGATATTTCCACCTGTTGGATACAGAAACCGATAGCCAATGAAATTCTCAACACCGTCCGCAATATTGCCAAGAAAACAGGATTGGTGCCGTACAACATTCGTGAACACAGTGGTTACTTAAGACATCTAATTATTCGGTTGGGTGAGAAGACAGACGAGATGATGGTAAATATTGTCACTTCGAAAGAAGAGAGACAACTCCTGGAGCCGATTGTTGATGGTATAAAAAAAGTTCATCCACGAGTCACATCTATTGTTAACAATATCACCCGACGGAAGGCGGGCGTTTCCTATGGAGAGTGGGAGGTGTTACTCCACGGCCGCCCAACCATCACGGATCATCTGGGTGACTTTACTTTTGAAATCTCCGCCAATTCATTCTTTCAAACGAACAGTATTCAGGGTGAAAAGCTCTACAAAATCGCACGCGATTTCGCTGAATTTCGGGGCGACGAAATTCTGTATGACCTTTATTGCGGCACTGGTTCCACATCCATTTTCATGGCTCAGCAGGTGAAGCAAGTTTACGGTTTTGAAGTGGTGCCACCGGCAGTGGAAGATGCTGTCCGAAATGCCGTCTCAAACAGAATCATCAACTGTCGTTTTTTTTCAGCTAATCTTGACAAATTTTTCAGGAAGTCATCCAATCTTTCTGAGATTGAACCTCCTGATATTGTCCTTCTTGATCCTCCTCGTGCGGGAATGCATCCAAAGCTGGTGAATGATGTGGTGAACATGTCGCCTGAAAAGATTGTTTATATTTCCTGTAACCCTTCAACGCAAGCCAGGGATGTGGCTCTATTTTCAGAAAATGGATTCGAGTTGAAGAATCTTGCAATGGTGGATATGTTTCCGCACACGCCCCATATTGAGACAGTGGCTTTGCTCACACATCACGGTAAAAGGTAAATGTTAATAATTCGTCATTTTTTTGGGGAATATCACCTTTGGCCCTTCAATTCTTACATAATTTCAAGCCGAATCACTAAATTACCCTGATGATACGTTTTCTGAGGATCGTCGTGCGGAGCCCCTTTGCACAGATCGTTACTATTATAATAATGGTAATGATGCTCGGAGGTTGGGCTATAAGCAGATTGGAGGTTCCTCCTGTAGGGGAACCGCAACTTGCCGAAGGAAATAATCCCTTCTGGTGGGCCATTGTTACCATGACCACCGTGGGATACGGTGATTTTGCTCCAAAGACTCCGGAAGGTAGGTTACTGGCTATTGTTATCATGTTTGCCGGTATTTCGTTGACAGCACTTCTGACGGCAACAGTATCCTCGATTTTCGTGGCAAAAAGAATTCGGGAGGACAAAGGTTTGGAAACATTGAATACAACAGATCATATACTTCTCTGTGGTTGGAACAGGATGGTTGACAGCCTCGTCGACTCATTGCAGTCAATGAATGAGTCTGGCAAACTTGATATTGTCTTGATCAACGATGAAACTGAGGATGCTATCTCGGCCATCCGAAATAAGTACGGGAATGTAAAATTTCGCTTTGTAAGGGGAGATTTTACCCGCGAAGCTATTCTGGAAAAAGCAAATCTTGAAAAAGCGAAAACTGCGATTATTCTTCCCAACGAAGGATTGGAAACTGGTGGTCATCCTGATGAGAAGACAATCTTTGCTACGCTGACGATAAAAACGATGGCTCCCAGCTGTCGTGTTGTTGCCTATATCACAGAACGTGACAATCTGACACATATCCGCCGGGCGAATGCCGATGAGGTGATACTGAGCGACGATTTTGGTGCATACATGGTTGCGTCACATGTCATTGATCCGGGAGTTCCGCAAACGGTGGAATTGCTCTTGGATTCTCACCAGCCAGGCACACTGAAACGGGTGCCAATTCCGGAAGAGTTTGTTGGTGAATCGTACAATAAGTTGTTTGATCATTTCCGTTCGAACGGGTGGGTGCTTATCAGTGTATATTCGGAAGATGAGCAAATCGGAATTGGTGAAATACTCTCGTCCGATTCCTCCGCCTTGGATGCCTTCATTGAAAGAAAACTTAAGGAGGCCGGGCACTCCCTTGGCGATGAAAACAAGACAGCCGTGGTCGTCAACCCCACAGATAATTATGTCATCAGAGAAAATGAAAGAGCGGTTGTCATTCAGTAGGTGAAGATATGAGCGAAAACAGAGAATACTCAAAATACAGGATTTTCAACGGTTTGGAAGAAAAACAGATCGGTCACTTCGAAGAGGTGACCAAAGTGAAAACATTTCCTTCTGGAAAAGTGATCTTCAAAGAAGGTGACGTTGGTGACTCTCTCTATCTATTGCTGGAAGGAAAGATAGAAATTAATCAGGCGCTGACGCTTCAGTTGAGTAAAGGTGATTACGATACTCGTGAGAAGGCCATTATAAATCTTTCCAGCGATATTTACCCCGTTTTTGGTGAGATGTCCCTGCTCGGTTCCGATGACAAACGGACAGCCACAGTGAAGGCCATCACCGATTGTGAGATGGGAATAATCATGAAGGATGATCTTTTCGCGATTTGTCAGTCTGATCCTGATATTGGTTACGCTATTATGAGGAATGTGGCTTCTATTGTTACAGACAATCTTATCAAAGCGAACACAAATGTCCTCAAGCTTACAACAGCTTTCAGCCTGATTCTGGAAAAATAGAGAACCTCTCCTAGATGTCTCCTGATGACAAGATTTCGAAGGTCTATGACCCCAGTCTGGTTGAAAAAGAATGGTATGAACACTGGCTGGATCGGGGCTATTTCCATGCTGAAGTAAACAGCGACCGTTCACCTTATACTGTTGTCATTCCTCCTCCCAACGTTACTGGCAGCCTCACCATTGGCCATGTGCTGAATAATACCATTCAGGATATACTGGTTCGTCGGGCGCGCATGCAGGGGTGTGAAACCTGCTGGATTCCGGGAACAGATCACGCTTCTATCGCTACTGAGACGAAAGTGACAAAGATGTTGGCGGATAAAGGGACAGATAAGCATGAGATCGGCCGAAAGGAGTTCCTTAAGTATGCCTGGGAGTGGAAAAATGAGTACGGTTCACTGATCGTTCAGCAGCTCAAACGGCTAGGATGCTCCTGCGATTGGGAGAGGGAGAGGTTTACTATGGACGACGGCTATTACCGTGCTGTGATTGCCGCTTTTGTGAAACTTTATGAGAAGGGACTTATCTACCGCGGCAAGCGTCTTGTGAATTGGTGTCCTGCAACGAAATCGGCTATTTCAAACGAGGAGGTGATTTACAGGGAAGTTCAGGGGAAACTGTGGTATCTGAAATATCCACTGTCAGGCAGTGATGATTCTGTAACGGTTGCCACCACCCGTCCTGAAACCATGCTGGGAGATACTGCTGTTGCGGTTCATCCTGGTGATAAACGATTTAAAAACTTCGTTGGGAAATCTGTAATGCTGCCGCTGGCTGAGAGGGAAATTCCCATTATTGCCGACGATTTTGTGGACCCTGAGTTCGGTACTGGCTGTGTGAAGGTGACCCCGGCTCACGATTCCAACGATTTCCAGATCGGTGAGCGCCACGATCTTGATTTTATTAACATTCTAAATCCTGATGGCTCCTTGAATGAATCTGTGCCGGAACAGTTCCGGGAGCTGGACAGATTTGATGCCCGGGATAAAGTTGTGGATGCCCTGACAAAATCAGGAGCGCTGGAAAAAACAGAAGACTACACAACAAGCGTTGGCTATTCTGAACGGGGGGATGTTCCTGTTGAACCGTACCTTTCTGAGCAGTGGTTCATGGCAATGGAAAAGCTTGCCAAACCGGCACTGGAGGCGGTCCGAAAAGGTGATATCACGTTTTACCCTTCCCATTGGATAAAGACCTATGAACATTGGATGACCAATATCCAGGACTGGTGCATCAGTCGCCAGTTGTGGTGGGGGCACCGAATACCTGTCTGGTATTGCCGCGGGAATGATATTGGAAAGTGTGAACTTGATTGCAAGGATCCCATTGTCTCAGCAGATGAACCGGAATCATGTCCTGCCTGCGGGTCAACAGATTTAGTTCAGGATCCTGATGTTCTCGATACTTGGGCCAGCTCATGGCTGTGGCCCATGGGTGTTCACAATTGGCCTGAAGAAACCCCCGATCTTGACTACTTCCATCCAACGAATGATCTGGTCACCGGTCCCGACATCATCTTTTTCTGGGTAGCGCGAATGATCATATCGAGCCTTGAGTTTAAAGGTGAAATTCCCTTCAAGAATGTCTATTTCACCGGCATGGTTCGGGACATGCAGGGGCGAAAGATGAGTAAATCGCTGGGTAACTCCCCCGATCCTTTGAAACTCATTGAGAAATATGGTGCAGATGCCGTTCGCTATGGCATTATGCTCATTGCACCGCAAGGACAGGATATACTGTTTTCTGATGAGCGGATGGAAATCGGCAGGAATTTTATGAACAAACTGTGGAATGTATCTCGGTTTCTGGACATGGCAGGTTCTGATATTGATGCAGAACCGGTGGATGAACTTGAAAGGGACCACCTAGATCTCTCCGATAGGTGGATTCTCAGCCGGTTAAATCGGACAATTACCGGAGTGGATGAAAGTTTTGATGTTTACCGCTTCAATGAGACAGCAAAAAAGATTTATGATTTCACCTGGTCGGACTTTTGTGACTGGTATGTTGAGGTGATAAAGTCCCGACTTTACGGCGACAACGTTGACCAGAAAAAAACTGCTTTCAGCGTGGCAAATCGTGTCATGAGGGGCATCCTGAAAATGCTTCACCCCTTTGCGCCATTTATAACTGAAGAGATTTGGAGTCGTTCAGAGCCGAGTAAAGGAACTGGGGAAAATCAGACAGATATCATTGTTTCGTCTTGGCCAGTTTCTGATGATAAATGGATAGACAAAAATGCCGAAGGGAACTTTGTTGAGATTCAGGAAGTAATTACGGGAGTAAGGACAGTGAGGGCTGAAATGAATGTGCCACCGGGAATGCGTGCCGATCTTCTTATTAGGAGCGATAACGGCCAGTCCCTAAAATTAAACGAGCAGTTAATTCGTGACCTTGCCAAAGTGGACGACCTCACCATCGAACCGGATGTAGAGCGTCCGGACAAATCGGCTACGGTGGTAGTGGGGAAGAAAGAGTTGTTTATACCTCTGGGTGACCTTATTGATGTGGAGACGGAGAAAAAGCGGCTTACCGAAAAGATCGAATCGCTAGATGGTCGATTAAGTTCCGTGGCGGCGAAACTGAACAATCAGGATTTTGTCAGCCGGGCGCCAAAAGAGGTGGTAGACCGGGAAAGAAAAAAGCTCGGCGATATGAAGGAAAATCTCGCTAAACTGAAGCAGAATTATACTTACTTAGAATGAAGAAAACAGTGATCATACTTTTATTAGCATCGTTTGGATATGCGCAATCCAAGGATGCCTCTATTACACTCTACAAGGATGGATACGGTCTTGTTCGTCAACCTATTACTGTTAAGTTGAAAACTGGCTCTAACCAGGTGACATATCCAAATCTCCCGGATAAAATCGAACCAGCGTCAACTTTTCTCTCTATGTCTGAAGGGAATGTAATCTATCAGAAATTCAATAGAGATGTTTTCGATACGTTTGCTTTTCTCAATCAACAGCTGGGGAAAACAGTAACAGCAAAAACAACTGAAGGTAAATCGATAAAAGGTCATTTGGTGGATGTGGATAACAACTGGCTATCAATAAGGTCCAAGAGCAAAGTGCATGTTTTGAACATGAGTGAGGTCATTGAAATTTCTTCTGAGAACAGAAAAAAGAGACCCTCAGTTCGAGCTTCCATAGAATGGACTGTTCAGTCGCAGTCCAACGGTGCTGTAGGCGGAGAAATTGTCTATATCTCAGGCGGTTTCGACTGGAATACCAACTACCGACTAATTATTGCCCCTGATGAGAGAAATGCCACACTTGTTTCACAAGCGGTTGTTTTCAACAACACCGATCAAGATTTTATCAATTCTTCCATCGAGCTTGTGGAGGGAGATTTGAAGCACCGGAGAAACGGAGCGCGTCCATTGCCTCGTATGGCAGCCCAGACGGCAGCGCCCACCGAAACCGCCTTTCAAGTTGAGTCGTCCGGAGATTTCGTTCTTTATTCACTGCCGTCTTCTCTAACAATTCCAAGGAATGAATCTCTCACTGCTTCTCTTTATGCTGATAGGGAGGTTCAACTCAACAGGACATATGTTTTTGAGAACAATGAAAGGGCGAATAGTGAAGAGCCCATGGCTATTGAAATTTCGTTAGCCAACGGCGGCAAGAGTCTGGATGTTCCCTTACCGGCGGGCGTTTTTCAGATCTATCAGCGTACTGAAAGCGGTGGAGTTATTTTTGCCGGAGAGGATCTCCTGCCTCAGACATCGGTGGGAGAGAACATTACTGTTGTGGCCGGTCGTGCGTTCAACGTTTTGGGCAAACGGACGGTCATGAATTACGACCGGAAGAAAAAGAGTGAAGAAGCCACCATTCTGCTCGAGATAAAAAATAATCGTCAGGATAAAGTAAACGCGCGCATCACGGAACATATTTTTGGTGACTGGGTCATTCGCGATCCGTCCCACGATTATCGAAAGGTGGATGCTGAAACAATCCAGTTTGATCTGACGCTGGGAGCCGCCTCTAAAGAGACTGTCACCTATACCTACAGGAAAGAGTGGCAGTAAGCTTTCCGTCGGTTCTGCTTCTTCTATATCATACTTACCTTAAAGCAGTCAAGATCAATCGTTCAGTCCCATGAGTTCTGAACAGTCTCTTTCAGCAAACACCTCTGTGCAGTACGTTAAGGGCGTCGGCCCGAAACGGGCTGAAATTCTGAAAAAGTCAGATGTCAAAACAGCTCTTAATCTTTTGTATTATTTCCCACGCCGCCATCTGGATCGCACTTCAGTCACGAAAATCCGGGACTTAACTAAAGGTATTACCACAACAGTAGTGGCAAAAGTTGAAGCGGGTGGCATGAGGTCTGCCCGGAAAAAGAAATACTACCAGCTTATGGTGAACGACAACACAGGATTCATGAAATGCACCTGGTTTAACGCTGCCCAGTACATGGAAAAAGTGTTTTCAGTGGGTGATGAAGTGGCCTTTCACGGCAAGGTTGATTTCTACAACGGGTACCAGATGGTCCACCCCGAGTACGATATTTTGAGCGATGAGGAAAGAGAACCGCTGAATACTGGTGCTGTTATTCCCATCTATCCTACTAGCGAAGGTTTGAAGAAGATGGGGTTGGAGAGTCGGGGTTTTCGGCGAATAATCAAGGCGTGCATCGATGCATATGAACTGGATGAACTTGAGTTTATGTCAAAAGAAATGGTTGATGAACAGTCTCTTTCTCCACTGACCAGTGCATTACAACATATCCACTTTGCCCCGGATGTGGCAACGCTCAGCGGTGCGGTGCGACGTCTCAAATTTGACGAACATTTTTTTCTTCAGCTCCTTATGGCACTTCGAAAAACAATCATTACTGAACAGAGCGGAAGAACTATGACAGAAGTGGGTCCTTATGTAAAGCAAATTTATGAAACCTTAGGTTTTGAGCTTACCGGAGCACAGAAGCGGGTTTTGAAGGAGATCCGAACAGATATGGCATCACCCGAAGTGATGAATCGGCTTTTGCAGGGTGATGTGGGATCGGGTAAAACCATTGTTGCGATTCTTGCTTCGGCTGTGGCTGTAGGTAACGGCGCCCAGGTAGCGGTCATGGCGCCTACGGAGATCCTTGCACATCAGCATTATCACGTTTTCAAATCTCATCTCGATGCCGTCCGGGTGCCCACAGCCTTGTTGGTAGGCAAACAGAAATCGATGGAGCGAAAAAAGATTCTTGCTGCCATTCAGGAGGGGCGGGTGAATGTGGTGGTGGGTACTCACGCCATCATCCAGGATGAAGTGACCTTTCAAGATCTTGGGTTGGTAATTATAGATGAACAACAACGGTTTGGCGTTCTTCAGCGGGGGAAGCTTCTCAGCAAAGGTGACAACCCGGACATCCTCGCCATGACAGCAACGCCCATCCCTCGGACACTGGCCATTACTTACCACGGCGACATGGAGCTCTCCCTGCTTGATGAAATGCCCAAACACCATCAGCCGGTTACGACGCGAATAGTAGAAGTGGAGAAGATAGAAAAAGTTTACAGCTTCATGGCGGAGGAGATGAAAAAGGGACGGCAATGTATGGTAGTCTATCCCCTTATTGATGAATCTGAAAAGATGGATTTGGAAGCGGCGGTGGAAGGTTGTAAACGACAGGAGAAGCAGTTCTCAGATTTTGTCACCGCTCTATTACACGGCAGAATGAAACGGGAAGAAAAAGATGATATCATGGACCGTTTTGTCGGGAACGAGATACAGCTTCTTGTTTCCACCACAGTCATTGAAGTGGGGATTGACATTCCAAACGCTACCATTATGCTTATCGAGAATGCTGAGCGATTTGGACTCACTCAACTTCACCAGCTTCGAGGCAGGATTGGGAGGGGTTCAGAGAAAGGTTACTGCATCCTCGTGCAGCGTAATATCACTGCAAACTCCAGAAAACGGCTGGCCATCATGGAAAGAACTAGCGACGGATTTGAAATCTCTGATGAAGATCTCAAACTACGAGGCCCCGGTGAGTTTTACGGAACACGGCAACACGGTTATCCCAAATGGAAGATTGCCGATCTTGTGAACGACGGACAAATCATCCGTGATGCCCGGAAGGCCGCGTTCAAGATTGTAAAAGTTGATCCGCATCTTACCGATCCTGCCAACAAAAAGATTCGGTTAAGATTTATGAAGGACTACCAGCAGATGCTCGAAATGGTAAACATTGGTTGACAGGGCCATGAAGCCTCTCACTCACTGTACACTTTGCGGAAGCGGCAATCTCCGCCCGGTTCTTTCCACGCGCGATTATGTGGTGTCAGGTGAAAATTTTGATATTATTGAATGCAATGAATGTGAAGTTCGGCTTACGACACCGGTGCCTGAACCAGACGAAATGGACCGCTACTATGAGTCGGATAAATACCATCCCCATTCCAGTGGTGGATTCAGCCTGTCGGACATTATCTACAAGGTTGTGCGTGGAATAATGGTGGGGAAAAAGCGTCGGTGGATAGAGCGCTTCACTGGCGTGAGAGGTGGCCGCCTGCTGGATATCGGTTGCGGTACCGGCGAATTCGCCGCGTCCATGCGGGACGGTGGCTGGGATGTATCCTGCGTTGATTCATCTGAGAACGCTCGAAAAACAGCAAAAGATCGATTTGATTTGGAAGTCATGCCACCTCAAGTTTGGCTTGAGCAAGACTGTGGTCCATTCGACGCCATCACCTTCTGGCACACGCTTGAGCATGTCTACAATCCGGAGTTTTATCTTTACCGGGCTCGTAGTCAACTCACTGAAAAAGGATGTATGTTCATTGGTGTCCCCAACTTTACCTCGCACGACGCCCAGACTTACGGAGATCAATGGGCCGCTTGGGATGTTCCCCGTCATTTGACTCATTTCAGTCCCGCCGCCATGGAGCGGCTTCTTGACAGGTGTGATTTGTCACTTAGGAATATGAGAGGTCTCCCTTATGATGCGTACTATGTATCGCTGTTAAGTGCGAAGTGTAGCGAGCAAAATTCTCTGAGCGCCCTCTTTACAGGCTTCTTTTCCAACAGGAAAGCCGGAGCTGACAGGAAATGGTTCAGTTCGTTAATTTATATGGTTAGACCTGAGTCCAATGACGAAGGTTAGTGAAAAGAAACCAACCACTAAGAAAGGCATTTAAGCGTTATGTCAGAAACTGAAGCGAAAAGTGACGAGCATATTCTTATTCATGTTGTGACCATGTTCACGCAGCAGGCGTGGATGGCCATGGGGAAACTGAAAAATCCGATGACGGATAAGATGGAGCGCAATCTCCAAGAAGCCAGTTTCTTTATCGATATCCTGGATATGATGAAGAAACGGATGGCAGGGAATCTTTCCGACGATGAGGAAAAGTTCCTCGAGTCAAGTCTCAGCGGTCTCAAAATGAACTACATGGAAGAGTCGAATAAACCTGAGCCCAAAAAATCCGATGAAGAACTAATTGATAGTGATCAAGACACTGATCAGGATAAGGCCCCTAAAGAAGAACAGGCTGAAAATGAAAAGGATAAAAACACCGATGAAGCTTCCGCCGAAGAAAAGGATGAAGAAGAAAAATCTGAAACGCCTGACTCAGATGAAAAAAGTGATGAAGATGAGAAGCCTGAATGACATCTGAGAAGCTGAACAGAATTTTTGCCGGCATTGTTTTTGTTGTCACTTTTATCATCTATTTTGATACCATGGCGCCTACGGTCTCTTACTGGGACTGTGGTGAATTCATCGCTACCTCCTATATCTTGGGGGTTCCTCATCCACCGGGCAGTCCACTATTCCTAATTATCGGCAGAATTTTTTCCATGCTGCCGTTCAGTAGCGACATTGCTTATAGAGTTAATATCATTTCGCCGCTGGTAAGTGCTCTGGCGGTGATGTTTCTTTATCTCATTATCGTTCAGCTTGTGCGCCAGTTCCGCGGAAAGATTGAAACAGTTGAAGACCGACTAATCACTTTCGGCTCAGCCGCAGTCGGTGCCCTAATTTTTGCTTTTACGGACAGTCACTGGTTCAATGCTATAGAAGCCGAGGTCTATGCTATGAGCACACTTTCCACAGCCATTGTGGCATGGCTCATTCTTCACTGGGCTGAAAGAGCGGATGAACCGGGAAATGAAAGGTATGTACTTCTTATCAGCTATGTATTGGGTCTTGCAACCGGTATTCACCTTTTGAACTTGCTTGCACTACCGTTCATGGGAATGATTATTTACTTTAAAAAGGTCAAGTTCTCCTGGCATTCATTTATTATCATGGGTGCCATTACCGGAGGCATATTTTTCGGCATCTATTTGGGAATAATTAAAGGATTCCCACAGATTGCCGCTAAGATCGGTCTTTTTGGTATGGCCGTTGTAATGGTAGCTGTTTTCAGTGCTACTGTTGTTGCTATCATTCAGAAGCGCCGTCTCGCTTCACTCATCCTTTCATCAGCGGTATTGGTAATTGTGGGATACTCCACCTATGGAATTCTTTTCATCCGGTCATCGCAAGATCCGGCCATTGATGAAAATAATCCTGAGACAGTGGAGCGGGCCATTATATATCTAGAACGTGAACAGTACGGTGCTATTTTCACTCTGCCCAGGAGGTATAAAAAAGAGCAGGTAGGTTCTTATCCTCATAAAGTTTCCGTTGTGGGTAGACCAACAAACGGTCAAAATTTTTCTTCCTCTCAAAATTACAAATATAAGTTTCACGACCTTGGCACCCAGTTAAATTTTCTATGGGATTATCAGATCGTCAGGATGTATGCCCGTTATTTCCTGTGGCAGTTTGCTGGTCGGGGACCGGCGGGAGATAAGTGGGTATCAGAATTTGGCGCTCTGAAAAAAAGGGGAGAAGATGGTGTTGATTGGAGCCAGTTTGGTTTGCCACTTCCATTTCTTATGGGAGTCTTGGGTATGGTCTATCATTTCAAGCGGGATCCGAAACGAGCATGGTCCGTTCTCGCGCTCTTTTTCATGACAGGCCTTGCCATCATTTTCTATCTCAATCAGGATAAGTTTCAGCCAAGAGAACGTGACTATTCTTACGTTGGTAGCTTTTTTGCCTATTCCATCTGGATCGGCATTGCTGCCGCAGCTATTTTGGATAAAGTAGTTAACACCTTGAAGCAAAAAAATATAGCTTACAATACTATGTATGTTGGTGTTGCACTGCTTTTTCTGGTGCCGGGCATTATGTTGTCGTCCAATTACCATTCTCACGATCGCTCTGGCAATTATGTGGCATGGGATTATTCGTATAATATTCTCCAAACATGTGAACCAAACGCCATCATATTCACCAACGGTGACAATGACACATTTCCTCTTTGGTACCTCCAGGAAGTGGAGGGGATTCGGAAAGACGTTACCGTAGCCAATCTCAGTCTCCTGAACACCGACTGGTATATTCAACAGTTGCGGGAATTACGTTCCGGTAGTGAACGGTTTATCAATCTAACTGATGAACAGATTTCTGGAAAGAGGCCTATCGGTCTCAACCCGGTGGATGGCAAACCGCTCTTCCTTAGGGTTGATCGGTGGAAGAATACGCCCATCACTGTTCCTGTTGCCGGCGACCCCGACAATAAAGAAGGAAAGGTATCCTGGATACTCAAACCGACAATCGGGGGTGGTGGAATCCGTGTTCAGGACCTGATGATCCTTCATATCATACAGCAAAGTAAATGGCAAATTCCCATCTATTTTGCTGTTACTGTATCTCCAAGCAATAGAATTGGTTTGGAAAAATATCTTCAGATGGAAGGACTCGCCTTTAGGCTGAGGTCTCATGGAGTTCCTCCAGTGAATTATGATAGGCTTTCGAAAAATCTTATGACCGTGGTGGAGGATACGACCTGGACCACCGATTATGTCCCCGGCTATAGATACAGAAATTTGGATGATCCCGAAGTTTATCTTAATCCCAATATCCTGAAGTTGCTTCAAAATTACCGTTCCGCCTTCATGCAGCTGGGAATGAATAAATATCAGAAGTTGCGTAATAAACGTAAGGACAGTTTTACTACTGATGACGATTTGGAACGATTCAAGCATGAAGCCTTGGAGCCACTCAATTTGATGGAAGATCTTATGCCTGAAAACGTAATTCCAATTAGTAGCGATGAAATGAAACTGCAGATGGGCCAGATTTACCACGACTCTGGCGATGTAGAGCGGGGGAAAGAAATACTCCAACAGTTTCACAACTCGAACCGGCCGGACATTGTGGCTTATCTACTTCAGACTTACACTGAAAACGGTTACAACACTGAAGCCGTTGACGTTCTGGAAAAGTGGACATTGAAGTTCCCGGCAGATACCAATGCTACCTCTCTTCTCAGACAATATCGGGCAAGGAGCGAATCCTCTGACTCTTGATACCAGCGCACTGCCGCTGGTCTCAATTATTATTCCTCACTACAACGGGATTGAGATCCTTTCTGAATGTCTCGATTCGCTGAAAGCTACTACTTACCCCGAAATTGAACTGCTTGTGGTGGATAACGGATCAACTGATGATAGTGTCGATTGGGTGGCGAAGAATCATCCTGATGTTCGTCTTATCAAGAATGCTTCCAACGAGGGATATGCCGGCGGCTGTAACGGTGGTGCTCAGGTGGCCAAAGGTGAACTACTGGTCTTTCTTAATAACGACACCGTCCAGGAGGAGGGCTGGATTGAACCTTTGGTTGAAACGCTTCAGTCAGATTCAGACGTAGCGGCGGTTCAGCCAAAAATCCTCAATTATTTTGAAAGAGATCTTTTTGATTATGCCGGAGGCAGTGGCGGTGCCATGGATTTGCTCTGTTTTCCCTTTGCCAGGGGACGCCTCTTTCTAACTCAGGAAAAGGACATGGGCCAATACGATGATGAGACTGATATTTTCTGGGCGTCAGGATCGGCCTTTATGGTACGCCGGAGAGATTTTGAGGCAGCGGACCGGTTTGATGAATTGTTCTTTGCCCATCAGGAGGAGATCGATCTCCAGTGGCGGTTGCATCTCATGGGGCGCCGTTCCAGGGTCAATCCCACGTCTGTGGTATACCATAAAAATGCTGTTACACTGCCGACCCAATCCTCAAAAAAACAGTACCTTAATCATCGCAATTCGATGCTTATGCTCCTGAGCAATTACTCTCTCCCGATTATGCTCTATCTTTTTCCCATTCGCCTTGCCCTTGAGATTGTAGCTATCTTCTACTCTCTGGCTTTGGTCGATTTCCGCCACGTTTTTGGCATCCTCCAATCATTACTCTGGATTTTGTTTCACCCTCACGTAATTCTAAAACGCCGTCGCCGGGTCAAATCGATCCGCCAACTGAAAGACAGAGAAGTGATCTCCCATATGTATAAAGGGAGTGTCGTTCTGCAGTATTATATTTTTAAAAAACGGAATTACCGGGACTTGGTGTCGAGTCCTGATTGATACTTTGCTTTGTTGTCAGGATCCAACTCTGACAACCTTTTCAGCATCATTTTTTTCGATGAAATGCTCGCCGGGAGTTTGCTCAGTTCCTCAGCGTGACCGGTAAGAAATATAATTGAGTAGTGTTCTCGGGGAAACTGGGAAAAAGTGCTCTCCAGATTTTTCATCATTTCTTTGAATGTTTCGTCGGCACCTTTCAGGTCCTCTTCGTCGATATAAGCCATGGCGTCGTAGAAATGGAATTTAGCCAGTCGCGTTTCGCGGTATTTTGTCAGGAGATTTACCAACTCCAGACGCTCACTCCATCCCCGGCGATACTGAGATGAGAGACCACGCAATGCAATCTCTCTTGCCCGCTCATAAAAACGTGTTCCGCCGAACTGTTCATAAGTGTCTGCTTCGCCTGCCATTATGATGTAGCCGTAAAACCCCAGGGCACTGGCTAACGGCTCAAAAATAACGGGTGAAAACACCACACTCTGTCCCATGGCGTATGGGAACTGAATAAGTTTGGCAAAGTAACGTTGATCAATACCTGTTGAAAAGAGGCATTGAGCGGAATAGAGCCGTTCACTTCCTTTATCGGCCACACCCTCGAAAATGATCTGAATATTCAGAGGGACTTTCAGATCACTGAATTCTTCATCCCAAGGGGTAACTTTAAAGAAGCTGGTAACTTCATTTGCCAGCGTCGAGGTAGTTCGGCGATCGTTCTCCTTCAATCGCTGAGCGTCCAATGTAACTTGAACATTGCCGAACTGTGCGTTTGATAGAGAAACGAAAATCAGGGTTAAGACGAGGGATCGCATACTTACAGGTGGAAGTTATTGCGGGACGGAAGCAGCTTCAAGAGGAATCTTCAGTCGTCCGGGGATTTCTTCTCGGTAACCGTAAATTACTATGATATGACAAATGTAACATCACTACTGGAACAGCATACTAATGGCTACAAAATTCTCACAGCGGCCATGGATTTGGCTTCAGCTACGGAAAAGGAAGTGTACGTTGTTGGTGGCTATGTCCGGGATGCCCTCATGCAGAGGTCTCTAACTGACATTGATCTCATGGTTGTTGGGGACGGCATCGCCTTTGCCAGAGAGTTGGCACCGGTTCTCAAGGGAGGGAAGATTGTGCCGTTTGAGCAGTTTGGAACAGCCCAGATCCCGTTAAATAACAGTATTGTTGAGGTTGCCTCAGCCAGGAGCGAGGCTTACTCATCAGAATCGCGAAAGCCACAAGTTGAGGATGCAGACCTTGAAACAGACCTTTCACGGAGAGATTTTACTGTCAATGCCATGGCTGTTTCGCTGAACAAAACAGATTTTGGTGAACTTCATGATCCCTACAACGGTGTTAAGGACCTCAACTCAGGTCTCATCCGGACACCATTGGATCCAGACACCACTTTTTCCGATGATCCGCTCAGAATGCTCAGGGCAGTCCGTTTTGCTTCACAGCTCGGATTTAAGGTGGATCCTTCCATCACGGACAGCATCCAGCGGCAGGTGGATCGGATCGAAATTGTCTCAGAAGAGCGGGTTACAGTCGAGATATACAAGATTCTCGCCTCTCCACAACCTTCCGTCGGGCTTGATCTTTTACAGCAAGTGGGACTCATGGCAATTGTCCTTCCGGAGGTTTCGGTCCTCTACGGTTTGGAGCAGCCGTCCGAGTGGCATCACAAGGATATTTTTTATCATACGCTTCAAGTGGTGGATAATATTGCTGAGAAAACGGAAAAGACGAATCTCCGCTTTGCTGCTCTTATTCATGATATTGGTAAACCGAAAACCCGTCGCCTGGATAAAAAGAGAGGGTGGACATTCCATGGTCACGATGCAGTTGGGGCCAATATGGTGGACAAAATGGCGAAGCGGATGAAACTGTCCAACCAAACTCGGGAACTTCTCAAGAAGCTGACACTTTTACATCTTCGCCCCATCTCTCTGGCTAAAGAGGATGTTACTGACAGTGCCGTGCGGCGGCTTATGGTGACGGCGGGAGAAGAGGTAGATGATTTAATGACTTTGTGCCGTGCGGACATCACCTCTAAGAATCCGAAGCTCGTGAAAAAGTACATGACAAATTTTCAGCGAGTTGAAACCTTTATGCAGGACGTTACGGAACAGGACGCTTATCGCGCATTCCAGTCGCCTGTTCGGGGCGACCAAATCATGAAAGAGTGTGGTCTGCCTCCGGGCAAGACGGTGGGTAAGATAAAGGAAGCCATCGAAAATGCAATTCTAGACGGGGAAATCGAGAATGATTACGATGCCGCCTATGAATATTTCCTCAAAATAAAAGAGGAATTTTTGCAATAGGAGAATGGTTAAATTTATTTTCTTTACGAGGATGTAATTTCCTTAATAAGGATGTACGGTTGGACGAAAAATTAATGAAGGAACTTGTGATGTGTGGGCTCGTTACTTACTTTGGTGCCAGAGAGGTTGTGGACAACTATTTTTCCCTATAGGGTGTAAAAAAAAAGAACAACTTCTTGAATCAATAGAATATGTTTAAACAATTAACTCTTCTTCTTGCTTTTTCATCATTCTGTTTTGGTCAGGAGGTTTACACTCTTGATGACTGCATCCGCATTGCGCTGGAAAACAACCGGAATCTGAGGGTAGCGCAGCTTCAGGTTTCATCAGCCGAAGCTGACAGGAAAGGGTCGCTGGCTGTTATTCTGCCGAGGATAGGTGCTTCTACCGGGTCGTTTCAACAGGGATCTTATACCAATCTTCAGTTCGGAATTCCTGTGCCAGAATCGGAGTACCACTCCGGCTCTATTTCTCTCAATCAAAATATCTTTGATGGCGGAAACTGGTGGAATCAGATAGCTCTCAGCAAGAATATTTATCAGTTGAGTGTGGAAAATGAACTGGCCACAAAGATTAGCACAGTTCTTGCTGTGAAGCGGGCCTATTATGAGCTCCTGAAGAACATTGAACTGCTGGAAGTTGCCCGCCAGCAGGTTGAACTGTCTGAACAGCAGGTGGAAAGGGTCAGGCAGCAGTATGAGGTTGAAGCGGTGGCCAAAACGGATCTGTTAAAACAGCAGGTACTACTAGGAGAAGTTCAGGTCCAGTTGCTTAATCAGGAAGCGATTCTGGAGAATTCGACCCGGGTGCTGGCAAACACCATGGGTATAAATGTTAATTCTAAATTTGACCTGTCACAGACTGACCAAAAAAGATCAACTCTGGAATCTCAAAATGAACTGTGGGAAATAGTGGCGGAACGCAACCAGGCCATCTTGTCCCGACGAACGCAGATAACCGCATCGGACATTCGGGTGAAGATTGCCAGAGCAGGATACTTTCCTTCAATCTCAGCCTCGCTGGGGTACAGCGGTTCATCAGACAAAATAGATCAACTTTATTCAGACGTGGATAAACACTGGCGGCAGTCTTTGAGTCTTTCCATATCCTATCCACTTTTTACAGGGCTTCAACGATCGAGCCAGTTGCAGCGGGCAAAGATAGACGCTGAGATCGCCAGGGAAGAATTCGATAGGCTGACCAGGGACCTGCGTGTTCAGTTCGACAGTTATTACAGACAGTGGAAAAATATCAGCAGGTCGATTCCAATATATACGGAAACAAAAGCATCGGCTGAGGAAGACCTTCGGCTGGTTCAGGAAATGTACAATCTGGGAGCCTCGACCATTCTTGATGTTCTAAATGCGCAACTTTCGCTGGCACGGGCCAACAGTTCACTTGTTCGTGCGAGCTATGATGAACGGATCCTCAGGTCGGAGTTGGATGCTATGGCCAGTAGATTGTAACTAATGATGAGGTAACATGAAAAAAAAGAAAAAGAATAAAAGTAACAAAAAAAGAAATATAATTGTTATTTCTATTTTGGTCTTAATTGTAGCTGGTATTTTTCTCAAATTCGTTTTTTCATCTGGTGTTAAACCGGTGGAGGTAACGGTGGAACCGGTAGCAAAACGTGAAATTGTTCACAAAGTTACAGCGTCAGGCAAAATCCAGCCGGAGAAGCAGGTAGAAATCAGCGCGAACATCAGTGCCCTCATCATGGAAATTTCAGTTGACGAAGGTGATTCTGTCATGATGGGACAGCACCTCATCTCTCTTGATCGTATGCGCTACGAAGCGGCTAGTGAGCAGGCTCTTTCACGGCTAAAATCAGCCGAGGCGAATCTGGTAAAAAATACGGCCATGAGAGATCGGGCAGAAAAGCTCTTTTCTGAGCAACTTATTTCCAGCCAGGAGATTGAATCTTCTACGGCAAGTTTCCAACTTGCGGAAAGCGACGTAGAGATGACAAGGGCGTCATTAAAATCCGCCATGGATGATCTCTCGAAAACATCACTGTTGGCGCCCAGCAATGGTATCGTAACTGAGGTTAGGAAGGAAGAAGGTGAGATGGCTCTCGGCTCCATGTTTCAAGCTGATGTCATTATGAGTATTGCTGATCTTAGCAAAATGGAAGTGAACGTGGACGTGAACGAGAATGATGTGGTTTCCATTGAGATAGGTGATACCTCAGAAATCGAGATTGATGCTTTCCAGGACACGTTATTTTATGGCGTAGTGACAGAAATAGCCCACGTTGCTCAGACCTCTGGTCTGGGTACTCAAGAGCAAGTGACCAATTTCAAAGTGAAGGTTCGCATGATCGATGTGCCTGAAGGTATCCGCCCGGGTATGAGCGCCACTGCAAACATTGTTACCGATAAACGTGTAAATGCCTTGGCAATTCCTATACAGAGTCTTACTGTAAGGCCGGTCGGTTCTGAAAAACAGATGTCCCCGGACAAAGGTGTGCCTGAGAACGAATCTGAAGAAAGATCAAAGGCAAAAGTTCAGGAATTTGAGGAATTAATTTTTATTCTAGCAGATGAGCCTGGAGGCGTTCTGCGAAATGATGAATTATCTGAACCGGAAGGTTTGGATAAAATAAAATCTAAAGGCGACACCAAGTATGTACATATAAGACCGGTAACAGTAGGTATATCCTCTGAAACTCATTAT